>Ga0070733_10000029_pt1 | contig 179830 bp, 160 predicted proteins | sample Coa_R1_9_FD_66450 | JGI IMG/M metagenome (GOLD analysis project Ga0070733, IMG submission 66450) | Surface soil microbial communities from Centralia Pennsylvania, which are recovering from an underground coalmine fire - Coalmine... | ecosystem: Environmental > Terrestrial > Soil >...
ACCACCACCGACCGCCGGCCCCGCCGCCAGGAGGACCAGGTCTCCGCCTAGAGCGCACCTCCCAAACCTGGGACATTTTCACCCGGTACAAGCTGGGACATTTTCAGCCGGTATTGACAGTTGCAGAAGTGACCGAGGGGACCGAGGTGTTCACGCATCGCGGCGCCGGGGCACACGCACCTCGTGGCTCGACGATTCACCTCAATCCTTCCGAATCGCACAATGGCCATGCGGCAGGAGCGGCGTGGGCCTATGTGGCAGCATATCCGAGTATTGAACTATTGCGCGCCACCATACCCGAACATTTCCGTAAGGGCACCCCGTCCTTTCAGTCACCAGTGTCGATTTCTCCAAGGATCAAAGGCCGGCTCCTGGACTTCGTTCAAGGAGTGTTCTCGGGACGAGATCGTCTGTGGGCACAAACGGCGTTTCTTGAGTTTGTGTCACTGCTCTTGGAGAGCGGGTCTCGTCGCGCACAGAATCGGAGTGCATGCTTTCAGAGCCAGTTGCGACGGGTGCGGGAGTACTTGGATGACGCCCCGGCCCACAACGCGACGCTCCTCGAATTGGCACAATTCGTTTCGCTTTCTCCGCTGGCGCTCCTGAGGGCGTTTCGACGGCAGGTAGGCAGCACCCCCTACGTGTATCGAACTGCACGGCGCATTGAAGTAGCAAAGGCGTTGCTTCGTGAGTCCCACTCCATTGTGGAAGTGGCGTTGGATTGCGGTTTTGCCGATCAAAGTCACTTCACCACGACGTTTCGCCGCTGGACTGGCGTGACCCCCGGCCAATACCTGCACTCGTTTCAGAACAGCCGCCGCAAGGATAGGTTGGCTTGACCGCTCAGCGAGCGCAGACATTTGGGAGCGGCGACGAGGGCATACACCCCCGTCGGCCCGATCAGCACTACCGCCGCCAGGCCGGTCGGGAGTTTCGAGAGAGGCGCATCCGAAGCCAGTCACTCCTTCGTATTATTGGCGTATGACAATACGACTTATTGCCGTATGATATTCCGACCGGTGTTGGCGGCCGTGCTCACCCTTGCGTTGCCAGGACCCCCGAAGCACCCTCGGGAATCAGCTCCCCAAGCCGCTCACCGTTGGCGCGTCGAGCACGAGCAGCAAATCCTTCAGGAATTCAGTTCGCTGCTCGCCATTCCGGATGTCGCCAGCGACACCTCCAACATCCGGCGAAACGCCGACGCGCTCGTCCAGGCGCTGCAACGGCGCCACGTCGCGGCGAAGCTGCTCTCCATACCTGGCGCTAATCCCGTCGTCTACGGCGAGATCAAGACCCCGGGAGCCAAGCACACGATTGTTTTCTACGCACACTACGATGGGCAGCCCGTCACACCCGACGAGTGGGACGGTAAAGCACCCTTCACTCCAGTGACACGCGTCGTGAACGGTGAGCCTCGCATTTTTGCCCGCGCGGCGGCAGACGACAAGGCCGCCATCATCGCCCAGCTCACCGCTCTCGATGCTCTACAAGCCGCGCACATTCCGCTCAAGGCGAACGTGCGATTCGTCTGGGAAGGCGAGGAAGAGGCGGGATCGACTCACCTCCGCGAAATCATCGAGAAGTACCGCACTGACCTGGGCGGCGATGTCTGGCTCATCTGCGACGGCCCCGTCGATCAGAGCGGACGACAGTCCGTGGTCTTCGGGGCCCGCGGCGTCACTCATCTTCAGATCACGCTCTTCGGCCCGAACCGCGAGCTCCACAGCGGTCACTACGGCAACTGGGCGCCGAACCCGGCGATGATGCTCGCGCAGCTCATCGCTGGGATGAAGGACGAGACGGGACATGTCCTGATCCCACACTTCTATGATGGAGTCGCACCACTCGGCACGCTGGAACAACAGGCAATCGCCGGCGCGCCAGCCAATGAGGCTCCCTTACGCCAGGAATTCGCGCTCGGCCACACCGAAGGCGATGGCAAGCGTCTCCTGGAGTTGCTCAACGAGCCGGCACTGAACATCGACGGGATCACGTCGGCCCGGACGGGACCAACCGCCAACAACGTGATCCCGTCGACCGCCACGGCCGATATCGACCTGCGCCTCGTGAAAGGCGTTGACTGGAAAGACGAGCAACAGCACCTCATCGACTACATCGCCTCGCGCGGCTACTTCGTGACGGACACCACGCCGGACAAAGCCATGCTCCTGGCCCACCCCAGGGTCGCGCTCGTGGTTCGCGGCCGGCTCGGATACAACGCCGTGCGAACACCGATGGATCTCCCAATCGGGCAAGCGATCATCAAGGCGGTCGAGAGTGCCCGTGGGCCGGTGGTCAAGCTTCCGACCATGGGCGGCAGCGTTCCGCTCGAGATGATCGAGCAAGCCGCGAACGCGCCCCCTATCGCCGTGCCGATCGCCAACTACGATGACAACCAGCACGCCGCGAACGAGAATATCCGGCTGCAGAATCTCTGGGATGGCATCGAAACGATGGCGGCCCTGGAAGCCATGGAATAGCGTTTCGCACGTCCCGCATTTCGCGGCGTGCCCGCGCCATGCATGGCCGGCCGTATGGCCCGTTCGGCAGTGGCTCGCCTGGACCACGGCCTAAGTCCCATTTTTCGCAATCCGACACGCGGCGCCCGCGCCACGGCCATCGCGTATTATGCCGCCCGGCCGTAGCTTCGATGCGGGCCCGCACGACTACCCCGCCCGGCGGAGGACGCCACCATGCACGTGACCCTCATCGACCAGAACGGCTTCACGCACGACGTCGCCAACATCCCGAACCCGCTCCCGCGCGGGATGCGCCGCGTCGGCGGCGAAGACGCCGAGCACCGCGGCGTGCGCGAGTATCACCGCGTGGCTGACACCACCAAGTACCGCGAAGCCACGACGCACACCGACATGACGAAGTCGCACTGCGCCTCGGAGACCTGCAAATCCCCGGATGCTCGGCCCGTCCTCTTCGCGGCCAAGTACCGCGACGGCATCGCGTTCGTATGCCCGGAATGCTACCCCGCGATGCTCGCACGCGCCGACTGAGCCAAACGGGTTTTCTCCTTTCTCCTTTCTCCTTACTACTCTCTAGCAGTCCCCCACGCCGCCGAGTTAAGATGGCGGCTATGTCGCCGCGATTTTCCTCCCTCGCCGCCGCCACGATCCTCGCCGCGGCGCCCTCCGCAGCCGCGCACGCCCAACCCTCGCCCGCGACTACCACCCACGGCCGCGCGTTCCAGGTGGTCGTCACCCTTGGCCCCCATCCGGGAGGGCTGCCGCACGACGGCCGGCTCCTGCTCGCCATCTCGACCGATAGCACCCGCGAGCCACGCCTCGAAATCTCCGATCTGGACAACACGCAACAGTTGTTCGGGATCGATGTCCACGGCCTGAGCGCGACACACCCCGGCGTCTTCGGCTCCCGCGCGTTCGGATACCCGCTGCCAAGCCTCGCCCATATCCCGCCCGGCGACTACTGGGTGCAGGCAATCCTCCACCCGTACGAGACCTACCACCTCTCCAACGGACACAACCTCGAGCTGCCGCCCGACCACGGTGAAGGACAGCAGTGGAACCGCGCCCCCGGCTCTCCAATGAGCCGGCCCAGGAAGGTCCACATCGACCCGCGCTCGGGCGGTGAGTTTCGAATCGTCCTCGATACGGTCGTCCCCCCGCTCGAGGAGATCCCGGACACCAAATACGTCAAGCACGTCCGCATCCAGAGCGACCGCCTCACGAAGTTCTGGGGGCGGCCGACGTTCCTGAGCGCGATTCTCGTCCTGCCGGAAGGCTTCGACTCCCACACCGCCGCGCACTATCCCCTCGCGATCTACCAGGGCCACTTCCAGAGAGAACCGCCGTCGTGGCGCGAGGAACTGCCCGATTCATCCCTTCCCGTACCCGATACGGCGAAGATCGCCCACGACTGCCCCAACGGCAGCGAACGCGATGCCTGCGACCGGCGCGCGCTCACCCGGCTCGCACAGGAGACGTACTACGACTTCTACAAGCGCTGGACCGGACCGAATTACCCGCGCGTGATCCTCGTCACGATCCAGCACGCGAATCCGTATTACGATGACTCCTACGCGGTAAACTCCGAGAATGTCGGCCCCTACGGCGACGCGATCACCTACGAGTTGATCCCGTACATCGAGGACCACTACCGCGGACTCGGCCCCTGGGCTCGCGCTCTCTACGGAGGATCCACCGGCGGCTGGGAAGCCCTCGGCGTCCAGGTCCTCTATCCCGACCAGTACAACGGATCGTACGCCGCGTGCCCCGATCCGATCGACTTCCACCAGTACACGAACTTCGACATTTACTCCGCCCGCAACGCGTACTACTCGATCGGCCCGTGGCGCGAGACGCCCCGCGATGGCGAACGCGATGAGTACGGCGACATGCTCTCGACGGTCGAGCAGCAGAATCTCCGCGAGCTGGTCGAAGGCACGCACTCACGCTCGGGCGGCCAGTGGGACATCTGGGAAGCGGTCTTCTCGCCAGCCGGTGCGGACGGATACCCGCGCCGGATCTATGACAAGCGCACCGGCACTATCGATTCCGTGACGGCCGCGTACTGGCGCGACCACTTCGACCTCGTCCACATCATGCAGCGCGACTGGACCACCCTCGGCGCCAAGCTCCAGGGCAAGCTCCACATCTACGCCGGCCTGTCCGACACGTGGTTCCTGAATGACGCGGTCTACCGCGCCGAAGACTTCTTCAAGTCGACGACGAATCCGCACTCGGACGCGGAGATCGTCTACGGACCCCGCCACGAGCACTGCTTCACGGGTGATCCCGCCCGGCCCAATTCAATCTCCGGGCTCACGTTCACGCAGCGCACGATCCCGCAGGTGGTGGCCCACTGGCTCGCGACCGCGCCGGCTGGCGCCGACACGACGAGTTGGCGGTACTGAGCGCCGTACTGACAGCGGCTGACAGGAGTATTATGCACCCGCACGAAGATGAGAATGGCCACCGACGACCCGCGGCCATGAATCGCCGCGAGTTCGTTGTGTCGGGCGTCGTCACCGGAGCCCTCGCGGTCGCCGGGACCGCTATCCCCCGTCGCGCGGGCGCCGCCGTCTCCGCAGGCAGTCCAGCGCCTCAGCCGTGGACCACGCCCGATGATTTCCCGCTCGCCGAGATCACGATCGATCGCCTCCAGCAGGCGATGCAATCGGGCCAGTACACGGCGCGGTCGATCGCCGAGCAATACCTCGCCCGCATCGATGCCCTCGACCAGCGCGGCCCCACGGTCAACGCCGTCATCGAGCTGAATCCCGACGCGCTGGCCATCGCCGACGCACTCGATGCCGAGCGTAAGGCCAAAGGTCCCCGGGGCCCCATGCACGGCATCCCGGTGCTGATCAAGGACAACGTCGCCACCGCGGACAAGATGCAGTCCACCGCGGGGTCGCTCGCCCTCGTCGGCGGCACGCCGCCGCGCGATGCGCACATCGTCGAACGCCTCCGCGCGGCCGGCGCGGTGATCATCGGCAAGACCAATCTCAGCGAGTGGGCCAATTATCGCTCCACCCATTCCTGTAGCGGATGGAGCGGCCGCGGCGGCCAAACCCGCAACCCGTACGCCCTCGATCGCAACCCGTCGGGCTCGAGTTCGGGTTCTGCCGTCGCCACCGCGTCCAACTTCTGCACGGCATCGGTAGGCACCGAAACCGACGGCTCCATCGTCTCGCCGTCGTCGGTCTCGTCCCTCGTCGGCCTCAAGCCGACTGTCGGCCTGCTGAGCCGCGCGGGCATTGTACCGATCTCACAGAGCCAGGACACCGCCGGCCCGATCTGCCGGACCGTTCGCGACGCGGCGATCCTGCTCAGCGCAATGACCGGCGTCGATCCGCGAGACCCGGCCACTGCCGGCAGTCGCGGCAAGTCGGCCACCGACTACACGACGTTCCTCGACCCGTCGGCCCTCAAGGGCACCCGGATCGGTGTCGCCCGCGGCCATTTCTTCGGCTTCAACCGCGGACTCGACAAGGCGGTCGAAGATGCGATCGATGTCATGCGGCACGAAGGCGCAATCATTGTCGATCCCGCCGACCTCGCAACGGTTGGCCAGTATGATGACGCCGAAGGCGAGGTGCTGCTCTATGAGTTCAAAGCCGGCCTCAATCATTACCTGAGTGAGCTCGGCCCCTCGGCCCAGGTGCACACGCTCGCCGACGTGATCGCCTTCAACGACTCGCATCACGACGCGGAGTTGCGGTACTTCGCACAGGAGTTGATGCAGCAGGCCCAGGCCAAGGGTCCGCTCACGACGCCAGCATATGTCGCGGCTCGCGCGAAATGCGTGAAGCTCTCGCGCACGATGGGCATCGATAAGACGATGGACCAGCACCGGCTCGATGCGATCGTCATGCCGACAGGCGCACCCGCCTGGCCGATCGATCTCGTCGATGGTGACGGCTCGGTCCCCGGCGCCGCCAGCAGCACGACTCCGGCTGCGGTCGCGGGTTACCCGAGCATCACGGTGCCGGCCGGCTTCGTCTTCGGACTGCCGGTCGGGATGTCGTTCATCGGCCGCGCCTACAGCGAGGGACTGCTACTGCGGCTCGCGTATGCCTACGAGCAACTCGCCACCATGCGCCAACCACCAGCATTCCACGCGACGGCCGAGGTCACGATGAACGGCCGCCCGAAATAGCCAACTCGGCAAAGGGTGCGACTGGCGGGAGCCTGCCGGGAAGCGCACCGGCCTTGCCCTGGTAGGGGCCGGTCGCGACCGGCCCAGTAAGAGGTGGTTGACCATCACCAATTACGCCGGGCCGCCGCGTTTCTACGAACGGCGGCCTACGCCGCCGTAGTCGCCGCCGGTGGCCGCACCGCGAACCGCGCGAGGATTTCGTCCGCTTCGAGCGGCCGCGCGAAATGATAGCCTTGTCCCAGCCCGCAGCCGACACTCTCCAGCGTGCTCCGCTGCGCCTCGTGCTCGATACCCTCGGCGATCGTCTCCAGTCCCAGCGTCGCGCTCAACGCGACAATGCCCCGGACCAGCATCGACGCCCGGTCGCTCGACGCAATGTCGTCCACAAACGGCTTCGCGATCTTCACGAGATCCGCGGGCACGGTGTGCAGCCGGCTGAGCGACGAGTACCCGATGCCGAAATCGTCGATCGCGATGCGGACGCCGAGCGCTTTGAGCGCCCGCAGGTGCGGTACGACATCGGCGAGTTGGTGGAGGACCACGGTCTCCGTGATTTCGAGCACGAGGATCCGCGCCGGCAGCCCCGAGACTTCGAGCGCCTCGCGCACGGTGTCGACGATCACGCCGTCCACGAGCTGGCGGCCTGACAGATTCACGGTCATGGTCTGCGGCCACGCGCCGCCCGACGCATCGTACCACTTCTTACCCTGCGCGCACGCCTCGGCCAGCACCCATTGGCCGAGCGGGACGATGAGCCCGGTGTCTTCGGCGAGCGGAATGAACTCGACCGGCGCCAGCAGCCCGCGCGTCGGATGCTGCCACCGGACCAGCGCCTCCACGCCGCGCACCGACTGGTCGGAGAGATCGGCGATCGGCTGGTATTGCAGGACCAACTCTCCGCGCTCGATCCCGTGCCGCAGCTCCGCCTCCATCTCGAGCCGTGCGGGGTCGCGAGCGTCGAGCCCGATCGGGACGCCGTCGCGCCCGCGCTTGCCGCGGCGCTTGCTGAGGTACATGTCCACGTCGGCACGCCGCAGCAACGCATCGACCGTGTCGCCCGGGTCCGCCTGCGCCAGCCCGATACTCGCCTCGACGGCCACCTCGCCACTCTCGAGTTGCAGAGGACGGCTGAGCGAATGCCGCACGCGATCGACCACGGCATCGATCCGGTCGTCGATCGTGGTCCCGGACCCTTCGAGCAAAATGGCGAACTCATCGCCGCCCAGACGCGCGAGAGTGTCGGCGCCACGCACACACGTCCGGAGGCGGTCGGCGACCGCGACGAGCAGTTGATCGCCTGCGCCATGCCCGCGGCTGTCGTTCACCTTCTTGAAATCGTTCAGGTCGAGAAACACGACCGTGAGACTCGTGCCTGCCCGGAACCGCGATGCCAGCGCGTGCTCCACACGGTCGCGGAAGAGCGCGCGGTTGGCGAGGCCCGTCAGACCATCGTGGAACGCCAGCCGGCGCAGCTCGCCCTCGAGCGCCGCCCGCTCGGTCACGTCACGGGTATTGAGGACGAGGCCCCGCACGTTCGGATCGTCCATGCGGTTCGTGCAGACCGTTTCCAGCCTCCGCCAGTCGCCGTCGCCGTGCCGCACGCGCCACGCGATCGACGGCGTCAGCCCGGGACACCGCAGCGCGTTGTCAAGGAAGCCCGTCCCGCCGACGACATCCTCGGGATGCAGGAGTGACGTCAGCGGCTGGCCGACCACGTCCGGCGGCTTCACGCCCAGCACGGCGCTGATCGCGGGACTCACGAACCGCACCATGAAACCCGCGTCGACGATCATGATGACGTCGCACGAATGCTCCACCAGCGCACGGAATCGGTCCTCACCGGCGCGCTGTGCGCGTTCGGACAGCAGCAGCGAGTTCTGGTGGACAGCGAGCAGTTGGCGCGCCAGCAGCAGCGCGCCGAGCGGGATGAGCGCCGCCATGAGTACTCGGTCCGCGTGTGGCACGTTCCCGATGCTCTCGTTGAGCACCGCGAATGCCGCCACCAGCGCCGCCGCGTAGGGCAGGGCACTCAACCGGTGCACCGTGCTCTCGTCGGAATCGCCGGCGTCTGGTCCCGAGACGAATCGGTGGCGCGGCATGCGCACGTACCGCTCGCCCGCCCAGATCATGAGCACGTAATTGACGATGTAGAGTCCGTCGGTCCAGTGGACTCCGGTGTAACCGGTCAGCGGATATGCGAGGCTGTACAGCAGGTCGGCCGCGATCCCGGAGAGCTGGCCGACCACGAGCAACGCAAAGGCAAACTGGGTGCCGCTGGCAGGGCGCCGAAGCAGCACAGTCGTGATGCCGAGGAGCAGCAGTAAGTCGGCGATCGGATAGGCGAGGCCGAACGCGAGATCGGTGGTGCCATGGTAGAGCGGCGCCGCCGGGCGGAGCACGAGGCACCAGATCGCGATCCCGCCGCCGACGGTCACCGTGGCGGCATCGAGCGCGAACTTCCACCATTCGATTCGGGTCCGGCGCGCGCGCGGGAGCGACAGCAGCGCGGACAGCACTAGCGCGTAATTCGCGAAGTAGGCGACGTTCGCCCACGAATGGGTCGGATCCCTGCCGTCCAACGTCGCCTGGACAAACCAGATCAGGTTGCCGACGCCTGTCGCGCCGAAGCTCGCCGCGAACAGCAAGAGCGCCCGGCGGAGGGTCGGATTGGAGGTCTGGCGCTTCCCGGCTCTGAAAAACAGCAGCACCGCGATCGACGCCAGCGGCAGGAATACGGCGTTGACCAGCGCCCGGCCAAGTGGCGTCGCCGCCGGGGTCCCGTACGCGATCCACGCGACGTAGGTCGCGCCGTAAAGCGCGACCGCTATCGCCCACAATGGCAACGGATTGCCGGGCGGAAATCTCGCGTCGTCCCGCAGCTCCGGCGATGTCGAATCGGTCATCGGTAGCAAGGCCACAAAGGGACCACCAGGCGCGGGCCAGGGGCCCAGCGCCAACGCTTTGGAGACGACCGGATACCCGGCACGTTACCGCTACCGCCCGGTACTTAGGGGCCAAGGGCCGATCTTCAGGGATGAATGACACGCGGCAGGGCGGCACTCGCGCCTGCGCTACCGTCCCCACACGGGGACGAGGGGACCAACGGAGACCCCAGGGCCCTGGATTCGCCCCGGGACTGCCCCGGTTTGCGCTCCTACTTCTTCCTCTTCCCCTTCATGATCCCCTCGATCTCGTTGATCTCTCGGGGGGCCAGGGTCAACCGCTCCAGACCCGCCGGCGTGACGACATAGTTGTCCTCGATGCGCACGCCGATGTTCGCGTACCGCTCGAGCAACGGCCGTACCCGCGCCATGTAGGCCCGATTGCCCGGGGTGTCAGGCAGGATGTCGAGGATCCCGGGGCGGATGTAGATACCCGGCTCGATGGTGAATACGTCCCCCACGCCGAATTGCAGGGGCGGCGTATACCACTGCGCGGGATCGTGCACGTCGAGCCCAAGGCCGTGCCCCGGTCCGTGCGGCAGGAACAGCGACATCTGCAAGCACCTCGTGCCGCCGCGGCAGAATCCCGGCGGTGCTTCGATCGTCGCACGCGCGGAATCCACGAGTCCCAGCCGCGCAAGCCCCGCGGCCACGACCGCGACGATCGAATCGACTTCCTGCTTGGCCGGCACGCCCGGCTTCACCTGCCGCTCGCCCGCCGCCTGCGCATCTCGCACGATCTGGTAGATGACCCGCTGGTCGGATGTGAACTTGCCGCTCACGGGCAATGTGCGCGTGACGTCCGCGGCGTATCCCTGATATTCCGCCGCGACGTCCATCACCAGCACTTCACCCGCACGCATCACGCGGTTGTCGCGATCGTAATGCAGCGTCGTCGAGTTCGGGCCCGACCCCACGATCGAAGCGTACGCCGGGCGGTCGGCACCGTTCCGGCGGAAGGTGTACTCCATGAGCGCCTGGATCTCGTACTCATTCATGTTGGGCGCCAACGCGTCCATCGCCGCCCGATGCCCGAGTCCCGAAATGTCGGCCGCGTACTTGATGAGCGCGACTTCCGCGGCGCTCTTCCGCGCGCGAAACGCCTCGACGATCGGAGTGGCATCCCGGATGTCGAGCCCCGGATGCGCCGCACCCAGCCGGCGCGCCAGCGCCCGTCCGAAGGTCAGCGAGTCGTTCGTCACGAACTCCGCCGACTCCGCATCACTCACGAAGTAGTAGGGAAGGTGGGTCGCAGCCAGCGAATCGAGCACCCGGTTCACATCGTCTTTCGACCGCGCCACCATGCCGAGCCGCCGGCCCAGCTCATCGTAGCGCACCCGCGTCCCCGTGTAGAACTCGGCCCGTGGCGCCGGCGGCTCGATGAAGATCATGGAGGTCACCGCACCACCCCGCTTGACCAGGATCAGCGTCGCATCAGGCTCCAGAAATCCCGTGAGATACCTGAACGACGGATGCTGCCGGAACCGCGGGTAGTGCTCCACCGGCTCGCGCGCGCCCGGCGCGATGATGACCCCGCTGTCGATGTGCGCCAGCAGCGAATCCCGCCGGGCAGCGTAGTCCGCGTCGGTGATCGGTGCAGGCGCCGGCCCGAGTTGCGAACTCTGCGCGCGCAGCGGCACCCCAAGTGGCAATGCCGCGAGTGCCACGGCAGACAGTGACCCGGCCGCTCGCAGGATTCGGCGGGAGAGCGACGGGCGGACGACGAGACGGCGCATGAGATCGGAGGTGAGGGGTCGGATGGCCACACTTCGGCGGCTGAGATAAGACCCGCGTCATCGGGGCAAGGATCACCCGTCACACGGCGCCGATAATGCTACCTCCCAAGGACACCGCCGTCGAATCAGTCGCAAAACGCTCGGGCGCCTCGCCAATCCAGCGCGAGACGCCCGCCACCCATCCTGCTCTTGTCTCCTGCTCCCGCTCCCGTCCGTCCTCCCCCGCCCGTGCCTTACTCCTGGTCGTCGCTCGAACCGCTCGGAGGACCACCGGGCGCACCGCCGTGCGGACGTCCGCCACCCATCCGGCCAGAGGCCGGCCCGCCGTCGCGCATCCCCCCGTCAGGTCCGCCGCGCCCCCCGAATCCGCCGCGGAATCCGCCCGGCCGCCCGTCGCCGCCGGGCCGCCCAACCTCGCTCATTTGGGCGTCGGTCAGTTGGCCGTACGCCGCGTTCATCGCACGCCAGCGGTTCTCCCGCATCTGCTGGAACACTGCACCCGCGGAATCGCGCTGCGCCATGCGCGCAGCCGCACTCGCAGAGTCCGGCTTCTTGCCGCGATCACCATCGATCGCGGGCCGCAGCGCCATCAACCGGTCGCGAAGCGGCTTGTTGTCCGCGATCAGCTTCTCGTCGATCGAGATCAGGCTGTTCACCTGCGCGGACGTGAGCTTGAGCGCGGCCTGATGGTCGAGCAATTGCGCAACGGGATCGCCCATCCCACGACGCATGCGACGCATGCCGCGCATGCCGCCGCGCCCCGCCATCATCATACGGTAGCCGTGATGACCGCGCGCGTGACGGCCGCACGCCGCGGACGTGAAGGGAAGCAGGACGATACTGAGCACACTGATGGTCTGGCGGAGCGTCATGGAGACACCTCGGCGAACGGTGTTGGGCAGGCACGAGCGGCCCGCGTTCTACCATCACTACAACTGACCGTCGCCGTTTGTTGGGGTGCCCGCGGGTTACGGAACGACGCGCCGCCGGCTCATCGCGTACACCCCGATCGCGATCCACAGAACGTTCACGGCAGCCGACGGGTACGCCTCGTGGTACCACGTGTTGAGCATGAGAAGCACCCCTCCCACGATGTTGGCCGCACGGTAAGTCGTCGTCGTGCCGGCGAGGCGCCCGGTCACCACGAGCGCGTATGGGATCACGACGCAGGCGGCGCCAAGCCAGCCCAGTATGTCGAAGAAGAGTGTCGATGATGGCATGCCGCTAACATGTGCCCCCCGAAGCGCACGCGCGAGCAAGTCCGGTTTAGTGGGACGACCGCTGCCCTGCGCCCAAAACTGTACACGCGGCTGGACACTCCGGGATCAGCGCCGCATCTCGCATCCCTTCCTTCAGTTAGTGCTTCGCTGCCGCCTTCGGCTTTCCTTTTTGCTGCAGCCGCTCCGATAGCTCGCCACTCGCGGCGTCGTACACGAGCCGCGCCGCCGCGATGTCCTCGACGGCCTGGCCGAGCGACTTGAAGATCGTCCTCCGCGCGCGCGGCAACGGCTTCGAACCCGCGAGCAACTCCCCAAGCTCCGCATAGATCGGCGCCTTCGCCATGAGAATGTCGCCCGACTCGGCGAGCGCCGCCTCGCGCGTCTCGACGATCACCGCCCCGCGCATCGCCTCGTCGTCCAGCTCCCGGCGCGCCAGACCGACTGCGCCAACCGCGTTGACGTGAGCACCCTCGGAAAGCCACGCACCCCGAAGCACCGGCTCGCCCGACCCGGTCACGGTCACCACGACTTCCGCGCCACGCACCGCGTCCGCTGCCGGCATCGCGACACCCCCCATCTCCTCGGCACACCGCCTCGCGTGCGCCGGTGTCGGACTCCAGATGCGCACTTCGTCAAAGGCACGCACGAGTCGCAGCGCCTGGATGTGCGATCGCGCCTGCACCCCGCTCCCCAGGATCGCGAGCACGTGCGCGTCCGGCCGGGCGAGCAGCTTTGTCGCGACCGCGGAGACCGCCGCCGTACGCATCTCGGTGATGAGCCGCCCATCCATCGTGGCCAGCGGCTCACCCGTCGTCGCGCGGAAGAGTTGCACCGTCGCGAGATGCGTCGGGAGCCCGCGCTCCACGTTTCCCGGATACACCGTCACGAGCTTGGCACCCAGCACATCGCCGTAGACGGCAGGCATGAGTCCGAAGAGACCAGCATGTGCTGGCACCGGGATGATGCTGCGAAGAGGCTGTTGAACACGGCCGGCGGAAAGATCCGTGAGCGCGCGCTCCATCGCGGGGATCAGAGTGTCAAAGTGGAGCAGCGCGCGGACGCGGGCTTCGTCGAAGATCTGCATCGTGGACCGGGGTGGTAGGGACCGTCGTGCTGACAGGGTGACTGCGCGACCAGCAGCAGCGGGACTAACGGTAACCATTCCCGGCGACACGCACGACCGGAGTTACCGGCTTCTGCCGGCCGCGGAGGATCGGGCTGTCCTGATTTGGCGAATCGCTCCCTTGCTATCCGCGGTCCCGGCCCTATCGTGCAGATACAACGAGAGCTGCGCCACCGCCGTTGAGGCTGGTTTCATTATGAGCGCATCCAACGTTCCAGCCCACCGCCACCCGATGAGGGCTGCTGGTCTCCAGGCCGGCCGGGTGGGATTGCTTGCCGCCGCCGCCCTCATCGCGGCTGCCTGGACCGGCGCGCCGGCCACATCGCCACCGACGCAGAACGCTGCCCGCCGCCTCGCTCCGCAGCCGCCTCCGCGCCTCGGCGCAATCGCCGGAGTTGTCATCGACAGCCTGGATGGCGGGCCCCTCGTCGGCGCGCAGATCTCGGTCGAAGGGATTGTCTCCCAGGTCCTCACTGATTCGGCAGGCCGGTTCCGCCTCGACTCGGTGCCGGCCGGCCGATACCGGATCGGAGTCTTTCACCCGATCCTGGACTCGCTCGGGATGAGCATTGCATCTCCGCCGCTTGATGTCGCGGCGGATTCCACTCTGTCGCTCGCCTTCGCGACACCCTCCGCGCCGACCATCGTGCGGCTCGCCTGCGGCAGCGGACCGGCCGACACCTCCGCCCAGAGCGGCCCGGCTCTGGTCATCGGCCACGTTCTCGACGCGGAGACTGATGCGCCCGTCGCCGGCGCCCACGTGTCGCTTCGCTGGGCACACATACGGTCGTTGCTGTCGGAGAAATTGCGGCTTACGCAGGGAAAGTGGGACACGGCAACCGGGCCGGCCGGCGAGTTCCGGTTCTGCCACGTGCCGGATCGCTTCATCGGCATCGCACATGCGGCGCGCGTCGCGCACGACACGAATGACGTCGGCCGCCCGTTCACGATGAGAGGCCGCCTGGTTCGATTCCTGGTGCTCCACGTGCCCGCGAACGACTCCTCGGCGGCGCACGCTGCCGGTGCCACCCCGGTCCCCGGCCACGCGTCCCTCAGCGGCCGCGTCTACCGTTCGGATGACGGCCGCCCGTTCATCGGCGCTGTGATCACGGTCGCCGGTACCGGAGACACCGCGATCACGGGCGACGATGGCCTGTTTACCTTGCGCGGCCTTCCAGCCGGCAGCCGGACTCTGGAAGTGCGTGCACTGGGATGGGAGCCGGAAGCGCTCCCTGTCGAATTGTCTGACCGCACCGCACACAATGTGGTCGTTCGGCTGGCGACGAAGACCGCGGTTCTCGACGCCGTCGTTGTGACGGCGACGCTCAACGCCGGTCTCCACCGCGTCGGCTTCGACGCCCGAAAGCGACTCGGCATCGGACACTTCCTCAGTCCCGACGACCTCGCCCACATGAGCGCGAACGAGTTCGTCGATCTCATGGTGACGATGCCCGGCGTGAGGCGGCGTATCGATCCCCAGGGCAATGCGTACGTCACCCCCGCCCGCGGCTCGGTCGGCTGCGTGACCTACGTCATCGACGGCATGCCGTTCGTCGAAGCCACACCCGGCCAGATCAACGATGTCATGCCGGTTGCCGAGATAGGTGCGATCGAGGTCTACCAGCCGGCCGAAGCACCGCCAGGCGCTGCCTTCAGCCCGCCTGCACCCCAGGGCGGCCAAGCCCTATCCCGCCAATCGGGCCAACTACGAAATCCCGGCGCGGTCGACAGCCTCAGCCTGGCCGGTGGCACTACTTGCGTGAAAATCTTCATCTGGTCCAAGAACCGGCTCGGCCTGTAGCCACAATTCTTCGCAGGTCCGCCATAACGGCAGTTGGCGCTATCCGGTTACATATCGGGGCGCGGGTGTTACAGCCGAGGCTGGCGTCAAATTGTGGGACATCCTATGTTGGTGACCGACCCGGAACACCCTCGGGCTGCGGATCTCCGCGGGCCGGTCCATCGGGGGACAAAGGGGGTCGCTCACAGGACTGCCCATGATCCCCGCTGTCCGCCCGGTCGGGTCGGCCACGCGATGGCTCTTCCTCGCGTGTACGCTCGGGTGCACCCTGGTCGCGGCCGGATCCGCAGTCGGGCAGACACCCTCCGCGACCGCCGCGCCATCCCCGGCAGCTTCCGCGGTTACGGCCTCCGGCTACGGCACCATCGCGGGCCTGGTCGTCGATAGCCTCAACGGGGGCACTCTGGCCGGCGCGCAGATCGCCGTCGAAGGGCTCAATGCGCTCGCCATGACGGATTCCAGCGGCCGCTTCCGGATCGACTCGGTGCCGCCCGGCAAGTATCGCATCGGCATCTTCCACCCGCTCCTCGATTCGCTGGCCCTGAGCATTGCCACGGTGCCGCTCGAGGTCCCCTCCGGCTCGACACTCGATGTGGTTCTCGGCACACCCTCGGCGATCTCCTTCATCCATCTGGTCTGCGGCAATATCCAGATCGACACCATGAATGGAATCGGTCCTTCGGTGATCGCCGGCCGCGTCCTCGACGCGGAAACCGAAGCACCCAAGGCGCATGCGAAAGTCACCCTGAGCTGGGTCGATATTCAGGTCGGAGCCTCCATCGGCCTGCGCCGAATCCAGCGCGTGCGCGACACCACGACCGGCCCGGGCGGCGAGTTCCGGTTCTGTCATCTGCCCTCCCATTTGAACGGGGCGGCGCGCGCGTTCAGTTCCGCCCTCGATAGCGGTGCCGTCACCCGCCCATACGCGTTGATGGGCCGCCTCGTCGGCGCAGTAGTGTTGCACGTGCCAGGCGCTGCACCCCAGCGAGATCAGTCCATTGCGTCCACGAGCGGCGCCCCTGCGCCACCCACGGGGAGTGTGCTCACCGGCCGTGTCATTCGCTCGGACGGATCCGGTCCGTTTGCGGGTGCGCAAGTGATGGTGCTCGGCTCGAAACAGACTGCTGTCACCAACGACAGCGGGCAGTTCACCCTGCGCGGGCTGGCCGCAGGCAGTCGCACACTCGAAGTGCACGCGCTCGGATGGGAGCCGGTCACCATGCCGGTGGATCTCGCCCTGCGTGAGCCGCGCCAGGTCACCGTTCCGCTCGCGGTCAAAACTGCGGTCCTGCGTGCGGTCATCGTCACCGCTACGCTCAATGCCGGACTGCAGCGCGTCGGCTTCGATTCGCGGAAACACATGGGCATTGGCCACTTCCTCGGCCCCGACGACATCGCGAAGCGCAACGCGTTCGAGTTCGTCGATCTCATGGCCGGAATGCCGGGCGTCGTCCGGCGGCCTGGACCCAACGGCGAGGACTATCTCGCCGGCACGCGCGGAATGAGCAGTTGCGTCCGTTACGTCGTCGACGGCTCGCCGTACCAGGAGATGACGCCCGGCGATATCAACACGTTCGTGCGAGCCGACGACATCGGCGCGGTCGAGGTGTACCAGCCGACCGAGTCGCCAGCGCAATACGCTTACTCGCCTCCCACGATGACGGCGGGCTCGCCGACCTTCGGCCGTATGGGAACCGGTACACGGCGCGCTGGCACCATGATGCCGAGCGGTGGATCTGGCGGCGGCACAGGGTGTATGAAGGTCATCATCTGGACAAAGGGCCGACTCGGTCTCTAGACGTTCTCGCCAGACATTCCGGCCACAACGGCAATGAGGACCGCTTATGATCCCCGCCGCGAGCAGGCACGCGGGCGTTTTCGCCCGTCTCCTTACCCTGGCCTTCGCCGTCGCGACTGCGAGGACCGCTAGCAGCCAAAGCAGTTCAGCTCCGACCGGAGCGCCCCATACCGCACCCAGGACCGCGCCCTCGCCGTTCGGCGTGATAACCGGGATCGTCGTCGACAGCCTGTACGGTCGCCCGCTGGTCGGCGCTCAGATCTCGGTCGAGGGACTCAACAACCTGGCGATGACCGATTCGGCCGGGCGCTTCACGATCGACTCGGTGCCGCCCGGCAAATACCGTATCGGCGTCTTCCACCCGCTTCTCGACTCACTCATTCTGAGTATCGCATCGCCCCCACTGCAAGTCTTCGCGGATTCGACGCTCGGGCTGATCCTCGCCACGCCATCGGCCCCCACGTTCATCCGCCTCGTCTGTGGCCCGATCCAGATCGACACTATGGCGGGAATCGGTCCGTCAGTCGTCGTCGGCCGAGTCCTCGATGCGGAAACCGAAGCGCCGGTCGCCGGCGTCAGGGTGACGCTCAGTTGGACCGACATTCAGGCCGGAACCAACATCGGCGTTCACCGCATTCAACGCATTCGCGACACCACGACTGGGCCGGGTGGCGGGTTCCGCTTCTGTAATTTGCCGCCCAGTGTGAACGGCGTCGCCCGGGCGATCATCGCCACAGCCGACAGTGGCGCCGTCAGCCGGCCGCTCTCGCTCAATGGCCGCCTTGTCGTCGCGCTCGTATTGCACGTACCTGCAGCGGCGAAACCGGCAACCAACAGCACTCACGGCACGGCATCGTCGGACGGGCGTGCCACACCACCCTGACACAGGCTGTGTGAAAATCGTGATTTGGACGAAAGCCCGGCTCGCCTTGCAGTAGCGGCACGCCGTCGGCGCAGGCCAAGGCCGTACGCCACCTGTGGCGTCGATGACGCGCTGATATGTCCACCGGTCAACAGCTTGGCGCATTGTTGATAACTGCCGCGGCGAACCACGTCGGCACCGTAAACACACGCCGCTGAGGCACCACGACACGCGACGCGCCCCAGCCGTTACCTCGCGCGAAGTGTCGGAGGACCCCGACCGTTTCGACGGCGGTCCGACTAGATTGGGAACTTCCCAAAGCCTAAGACCCTTCCTGGCTTACGTGTGAGGGCGCCGCCCCCACTGTCGATTGGGCCGCACCCTGAACGTCGTAATACGTGGCAGTCCGCGCGTACGGCAACGTCCGTGTGCGTGCAGAGTTCCAAAACGCATCAGGATGGCTGATCGGAAAATCGCCGGATTGGCCCGGAAGTGATGTTCGTCTTGCCAGTCGCTATTGAAAGGGGGCATTCGATCGTGCAGCCGAATGTGTCAGCATACCGCGCCGTCGTCCGGCCAGCGGGAATCGCGGTTCTCGCGCTGTGTACCGCGACCGCGTGCAAAGGGCCACAGGCTCCCATGCAGTTCCCGCCGACGCAGGTCACCACGGTGACCGTGGCGCCGCAGACGATCGCGGCACACTATCGCTATCAGGGCATCGCTCGCTCGTCGAAGCACATCATCGTGCGCGCCCAGGTCGCCGGCGTCATCATCGCGCGCCCCTTCATCGAAGGCACCGATGTCGCCAAGGGCACCCTCCTCTACGAGATCGATACGACGCAATACGCGGCGGCGCTGCGCAACGCATCGGGGAGCCTCGACGATGCGAAGGCCAAGCTCGCCAACGCGAACATCAACCTCAATCGCGTCCGGCCGCTCCTCGCCGAACGCGCCGTCGCACAGAGTACCGTCGATAGCGCCGAGCAGATCTACCGCCAGGCGCAGGCCGACGTGGATGCGAGCCAGGGCGCGGTCGATCAGGCCCGCAAGAGCTACAACGATTGCTTCGTGCGCGCCGAAGTTTCGGGCCGCGCCGGACTCGCGTACCTCGTGCTCGGATCACGCGTCACGGGATCGAGCGACTCGTTGACCACGCTCGATCAGATCGACCCGCTCTACGTGGAGTTCAATCCATCGGACCAGGACTTGCTCGAGTGGCGTCGCGAAATCGCCGCCAAACGGCTCTCCTTCCCGACAGGGAAGCTGCGCGTCCGCGTGTACCTCGCCGATGGCAGTGTCGTCGAGCAGCCCGGTACGCTCAACTTCGCGGACATCTCGATCCAGTCGGAAACCGGCACCGAGACGCTGCGCGCCACGTTCCCCAACGCCGGACACATCATCCTGCCCGGCCAGTTCGTCAAAGTCGAGCTGCTCGACCTCAAGCGGGATGGCGCGCTTCTCGTCCCACAGCGCGCGGTGCAGCAAGGCCTCGCCGGCTCGTATGTCTACGTGGTCGGCGACAGCAACAAGGTCGGCATCCGGCCCGTTCAGGCATCGTCGTGGTCCGGATCCCAGTGGATCATCGACAACGGCATCAAGCCGGGCGACAAGGTGATCGTCGACGGGACGCAGAAGATCTTCCCCGGCGCCCCGGTGAAGCCGGTGGAGTATCAGGCCGCGGCTGATACCGGTGGAGCGCAGCCCGTCGGCCAGGATGTGCCCGCCGCGCCTGCGTTCCCGCTCGTTTCGGGGCGCTGATATGAGCGCCGCCGATAGCACCGCCACAGGGCAGGGTGGACCCGGCGCGACACCGCCGGGACAGGAGCAGGTCACCTACTTCTTCGTGAAGCGGCCGATCTTCGCCATGGTCATTTCCATGGTGATCGTACTCCTCGGCCTCTTCTCCCTGCGAACGCTGCCGATCAACACGTATCCGCGGATCACACCGCCGTCGGTGCAGATCACCGCGACCTATCCGGGCGCCACGGCCGAACAGGTGTGCGTCGCCGTCGCCGCCCCCATCGAGCAACAGCTTCCCGGCATCCAGGGTCTCGAGTACTACAAGACGTCGTGCGCCAGCGATGGCTCGATGGTCATCCAGGCGTACTTCGACATCGCGCGCGACCTCGACCTCGCGGCCGTCGACGTCCAGAACCGCGTGCAGATCGCCACTCCGCAGATTCCGCAGCAGGCGCAGCAACTCGGGATCACGGTGCTCAAGGCGCAGACCGACATCCTGATGGGCGTCGCGCTGACATCGGACGATCCGCGCTGGGACGCGGCGGCCCTCAGCAATTATTCCAGGATCTACATCCAGGACGAGCTCAGCCAGGTCTCCGGCGTCGGACAGGCACAGACATTCGGCGGCCTCCAGTTCGCGATGCTCGTCAGCCTCGACCCCGACCGCCTCGCGCACGTCGGATTGACGGTGACCGATGTCATCGCCGCGATCAACGAACAGAACACCACCAACCCCTCGGGCCGCATCGGCCGCGAGCCGGCGCCGCCGGGGACGCAGTTCACCATCCCCGTCACCGCCGTCGGCCGCCTCTCTACGCCCGAGGAGTTCGCCAACATCATTCTCCGCGCCCGGCCCGATGGGTCGGTGCTCCGAATCCGGGATGTCGGCACGGTCCGCCTCGGATCGCAGAGCTACGACAACGTCATCCGCCTCAACGGGAAACCCACCGCCGGATTGATCGTGTTCCTGCGAGCGGGCGCAAACGCCCTCGAGGCAAAAGACGGCGTCGTGGCCCGGATGAACGAGCTGGCGAAGAACTTTCCGCCCGGCGTGCATTGGATCAACGGCTTCGATTTGACGCCGTTCATCACGGCATCGATTCACGAGGTCGAAATCACGCTCTTCCTCGCGATCATCCTCGTGACGATCGTGGTGTTCGTGTTCCTGCAAAAGTGGCGCTCGACACTCATCCCGGCGCTCGCCGTGCCCGTATCGATCATCGGTACCTTCTTCGGCATGGCAGTCCTCGGCTTCACGGTGAATCTCCTCACGCTCTTCGGATTGGTGCTGTCCATCGGCATCGTGGTGGACGACGCGATCATCGTCATCGAGAACGTCGAGCGCATCATGGAGGACGAGCATGTCTCGGCACGCGTGGCGGCCGATCGGGCGATCCGCCAACTGCGCAGCGCGCTGATCGCCATCGTCATCGTTCTGTGCTCCGTCTTCATCCCGGTCGCCTTCATCGGCGGCATCACGGGAGCCCTGTACAAGCAGTTCGCGGTGACAATTGTGATCTCGGTGGTCCTGTCGGGGATCGTCGCACTGTCGCTGACGCCGGCGCTGTGCTCGGTGCTGCTGACCGAAGCCAAGACGGCCCCCCAGGGAGGATTTTTCGGGTGGTTCAACCGGTCGTTCGACACGGCACGCCGGAAGTACGTCGAGACGATGCACAAGGTGTCGCCGTACTCGGGCGCCGCGGTCGGCGTGCTGGCGGTCGCGGTCTGTATCATCATCCTGCTGTACAAGACCACGCCCGCGGGATTCCTGCCGACTGAAGACAAGGGCTACATGATCGTCGCCGTCGAGCTCCCGGGATCCTCCTCGACGCAGCGGACGACCAATGTCGTGAACAAGGTCGAGCAGTTCCTGCTGCACCAGCCCGGCGTCGATCACGTCTTCGCGCTGTCCGGGTTCAGCCTGATCCAGGGCGTCAATCAGACGAGTTCCGCCACCCTCTTCGCGGTGCTGAAACCCTGGGAGGATCGCAAGAAGAAGGCAGACCAGATCGACGGACTTCTTGGCGCGTCCAACGGCTACTTCTTTACCCAGATACCCGAAGCCTTCGTCTTCGCCTTCAACGCTCCCGAGATCATCGGGCTCGGCACCACCTCGGGCCTGGAGATGAACCTCCAGGATCGCGGCGTCGCCAACTACGGGAAGTTCGCCGCCATCGCGCAGCAGTTCGCGCAGGAGCTCAACAAGACCGGCGACGTGCAGGGCGTCAACACGACGATCCGCGCCGACGCACAGCAGCTCTACCTCGATGTCGATCGCGACAAGGTCAAATCGCTCGGCGTCTCGCTGACCGACGTCTTCACGACGCTCCAGACGATGCTCGCGTACGACTACGTCAATGACTTCAACCTGTACGGCAAGACGTACCACGTGCAGGTCGAAGCGCAGGCACCCTTCCGCCAGCGGCCCGAAGACATCGGTAAGTTCTACGTCCGGAGCGCCACCGGTACGATGGTGCCGATCAACTCACTGGTCCGCACGAACTTCCGCGCCGGCCCCACCGTCGTCAGCCGCTTCAACGGCTTCACGTCGGCCCTCGTGATCGGAGTGCCCGGCCCCGGCAAGAGCTCCGGACAGATGCTCGACGCGGCCCAGAAACTCATCAAGGACAAGTACGCGGCGATGGGCGTCGGCTTCGGGTTCAGCGGCGAATCCTTCCAGGAACAGCAGTCGACCGGCCAGGGCGGCATCGTCTTCGGCCTGGGTCTCGTGATGGCGTTCCTCGTCCTGGCCGCACAGTACGAAAGCTGGTCCACACCCTTCGCGGTCATGATCGGCGTGCCGTTCGGCATCCTCGGTGCGTTCCTCGGCCTGTTCGTCCTCCAGCACCCCAACGACCTGTACTTCGATGTCGGATTGCTCGTCGTGATCGGCCTCGAGGCCAAGAACGCCATCCTGATGGTGGAGTTCGCGATCGAGCAGCGCCACGCCGGCAAATCGATCGAAGAAGCGGCGGTCGAAGCCGGCCGAGAACGTATCCGGCCGATTCTCATGACGTCCTTCGCCTTCATCCTCGGCGTCGTGCCACTGGTGATCGCCACCGGCGCCGGCGCGTCGGCGCGCCACTCGCTCGGGATCGGGGTCTTCGCCGGGATGCTGGTGTCGACCCTGCTCGGCGTCAACATCATCCCGAACCTGTTCATCTTCGTGCGGAAAATCAGCGAGCGCATGGCGGCACGCGTGCACCATGCGCCCGTGCTGGTCCCCAGCCCGGGCGTGTCATCGGCACCAGCCGGAGACGACTGACGTGATGAACCGCTCGACGACGCGCTCGATGAAGCGCTCGCTGTTTGCGCCGGCATCCGTGCTGTGTGCCGTGGTGCTCGCGGCTGGATGCGCGATCGGTCCGGGGTACCACCGCCCGGATGTGGCGCCCCCCGCCGCCTACCGCGCCCCATCCGCCGGCGCGGACTCACTCGACTCGGCCTACGCCGCCCTGGCGGCGAGCCGCGACTCGATGGCGGCCCGCAGGCACGACACGGCGGAGTCGGAGTCGGCCGCGGAAGTCCACCCGCTCGCACGCCCCAGCTTCCAGCTCGCGGACACCGCCGCCAATCTGTCGTGGTTCGACCTGTTTCAGGATACGGTGCTCAAGCAGCTCGTGATCACCGCGATCAACAACAACCGGGACGTGCGGATCGCGGCCGCGACGGTCGAGGAATTCCGTGGCGACCTCGGTTTCGCGACCGCCAATCTCTTTCCGTCGTTCACGCTCACCGGCCAGTCCGGGCGGCAAAAACAGAATTTCGGAAACATCTCGCTGCCCGGCCCAGCGGGGACGACCTCGACGTTCACCATCCCCGCGCAGAATTATCTCGAGGCGCTGGCCAATGTCTCGTGGGAGCTCGACTTCTGGGGCCGGCTCCGCAACACCCGCACCGAAGCCCGCGCCAATCTGCTCGCACAGGAAGACAGCCGCCGATTCGTCGTCCTCACCCTCGTCGGCAACGTCGTCACCGCCTATCTCGAGCTGCGCCAGCTCGACCTCGATCTCGAGATCGCCAGGAACACGCTCGCCTCCCGCCAGGAGACGTACCGGCTCTCCCAGGCGAAATTCGACCGGGGCGCCATCGCAGAGCTCGACCTTCGCCAGTTCCAGGGCGATGTCGGCGACGCCGCGGCATCCGTCGCCAATTACGAGAAACTTGTCGCCCAGCAGGAGAACCAGCTCAGCCTTCTCCTCGGACAACAGTCGGGACCGATTCCGCGCGGCCGGCCGCTCAACGAAGTGCTGAGTGCCGTGGACCTGCCCGTCGGCGTCCCGCCGCAGCTCCTCGACCGTCGCCCGGACGTGCTCCAGGCCGAAGCCCTCCTGCGGTCGGCGACCGCTGGTGTGGGCGCCGCCCTCGATGCCCGCCTGCCAAAGTTCTCCGTCAATGGCTACTGGGGGTTCGAGAATTTCTCCTCCACCAATTACATCCCGCAGGGCCAGTTCTTCCAGCCGAATACCCAGCTCTATCAGATCTACGCCGGCGTCTCGATCCCGGTCTTCGACTTCGGTGCGCTCGCCAGCAACCAGCACGCCGCCGAAGCGCGTGTCGTCGAAGCACGCAACACGTACGAGAAGACCGTCCTGACCGCGCTCCACGACGTGAACAATTCGCTCGCGGAAGTCCAGAGCGACCGCCGCCAGACGGTGGCCCTGCAGACGCAGGTGCAGGCGCTGCGCATCGCCTACCGCCTGTCCAAGGACAAGTACGACGCCGGCTACGCTCCATACCTGGATGTGCTCACTGCCCAGCGCAGCCTCTTCACAGCCGAACAGTCGCTCGTGGCTGCCGAGTTCGAGGCGCTGGCCGGCGTCGTGAGCCTCTATCAGTCGCTGGGTGGCGGATGGCCCCACCCGGGGAGCATCACACCCCCGGCGGCGCACTGATGGCGCCGATGTCTAACGCCGAAGTAGCGGGGGTTCTCAACGAGTTGCTCGAAACCTGCTACGACGGACTCGATGGATTCCGTACCGCGATCACGGAAATCGACAACGACGACGTCATCGCCTTCTGCCAGTCGCGGATCCAGCGGATCGACGAGGCGGCCGCCGACCTTTACACCGCGATCCAGCACCTCGGCGCCCATCCCGCCGAACACGGCCACCCCACCGCCCGCATGCACCGCGGATGGATTCAGCTCCGCGCGGCGCTCACCAGCGGAAATGCAGCCATCCTCGCCGAAATCGAGCGAGGGGAGGTGATCGCCGCGAAGCACTATCGGAGCGCGCTCGCCAAGCCGCTACCGGAGGCGATCCACGACATGGTGGAAGAGCAGGCCCAGGGCGCGGACGAGAACCTCGAGCGAATCCGGTCGCTGCGAGAGACCGTGAGGTAGTCCGCGTGGGCGACCTGGCACTCAGTGCATGCCCGGGCGCCCAAGCTCAGTGTCTCCTTTCTCCTTTCTGTGTCGCTCCTCTCTATCTCCTACTGCCGGCATTGCCCGTGCGGGTCAGGCGTGGGTTTGTCGACGACGACCCGGTGGTCGAGATCGGCCAGTTTCAGCGCGATGTCGTAGACCAGCCTGTCCACCCGCGCCATGTGGTCATAGTCGATGTACTGCGGTTCGTCGGTGATCTGGTGGTAATCCTCGTGTAGCCCCGTCGTGAAGAACACGATCGGTATGCCGTAACGCGCGTATTCGTAGTGGTCGCTGCGGCAGTAGATGTTCTCCGGATGGCCGTTGGCGTCGAACTGGTAGTCGAATACGAACGGCATGGGCTCCGTCTTGTTGACGGCCTCGACGAGGTCACCCAGCTCGGTCGAGAGCCGGCGCGAGCCGACCAGTTCGAGATACCGGGGCCCGCCACCCTTGATGTCCGCCGAATCGCCCCGGCCAACCATGTCCATGTTGAGCTGCGCGACGATCGAGTCGCGCGACACGGTCGGATGATCCGTGAAATACTGCGATCCGAGCAGACCCTTCTCCTCGCCCGTGTGCCACACGAACAGGATCGACCGGCGGGGATGGTCCGGCGCTCTTACGAACTGCTGCGCGATCTCGAGAGCGGATACGGATCCCGACCCATCGTCGTCGGCGCCGTTGAAGATGGAGTCCCGGCGCGCCTGGTGGATATGATGTAGCGAATCGACGTCGATGTGCATGGCCGCGATCTGGGCTGGCGTCGGCATTGGCCCTTCCGGGTCGAGCCCCCGCATCCGCCACCGCTCGATGAGAGCCGCACGTGCCGAGTCATGGTCGCTCGCGTGGTCGTCGATTCCCAGATGATCGTTGTGCGCGCCGATGGCGACATATTCGCCCGCCACCGCCGGATCGCTTCCCGGATAGATCGCGACGACATTTCTCGCTGGTGCAAGGGTGGGCGTGTCCAGCATGCGCACGCTGGCGGAGATCGTCTGGCCCAACGACCCGGCCTGCAGGCTGTTGAAGGGTGCGCCAAGCATCTGCGTCGCGGCCCGCCGCGTGATCAGCAACCCGAGCGGCCGGCTCGCAGCCGGCGCGTCGGTGCCCGCCACCTCGGTCTGCGGCTGCGAGAGCCGGCGGCCCATGGCCGGCGGCAGGTAGTCGAGCACTGCGATTGCGATGGCCGCGGCATTCGAATAGCGCGCCAGTGCAGCGCGCCCGCGCAATTGCCCCGACGGCCGGCCGTCGGGCCCCAACGGCGCATCGAAGACGACGATCTTGCCCGCGGTGAGATCCGGGGAAAGGTTCTCGGCCGAGTCGCCGAGCCGCCCCGCATAGATCACCGGTGTGCCCGACGCCTCGAAGCTCGCGCCGAACAATCCTCCGAACGACGGCAGGACAACGTAGTCGCGGCCCAATATCAGCGGCGTCCCATTCGCGATGAGCTTCGACGCCGGGTCGGGCCGGTGCAGCACGAGCGGCACGGTCTGGAAGAACGTGCCGCTGTCACCTGCCGGACGGAGCCCGAGTTTTGCAGCTTCCGCGGCGATGTAGTTCGTGCCCTTGACGTTGCCCAGCGTGCCGGCCTCGCGCCCGAGCATCGAGTCATCAGAAAACGCGTACAGACGCCGGCGGAGATCGGCCGCACTGATCGCGGGCTCGGCTGCGGCACCGGCTGCGGCACCGGCTGCGGCACCGGCTGCGGGTCGCGGGTTCGTGCTGGGCGAAGCCGAATGGCCGCCGCAGGCGCCCCAGAGTACCGAAGCCAGGGCGACAACAATCGCCGGCACGCGTCGTTGGGACATCTGAGTGTCGAGTATGAGGGTACGCGGATCAGGCCGCCGATTCGGGCCAGTGTGAGGACATTGCGCCGAAAAAGATACTGAACGGCGCGCGAGATCGTTGAGCCCCGCGCCCATCGAGGTACCGTGAGGCGCGGCGACCGTGGAGCGTTGCCGAAAACGGGGCCTGACGTGAAAAACGCCTCGATGACGATTTAGAAGGTACGGGGTCTTGCGGGCCGTACAAGTCGCGCGCAAGCTGGTGCTAGCCCGCAACGCCACCGGCTGCCCATCACGGCCGCGGCGTTCATGGTCCGTTGCTAGTCGCAGACCTTGTCTGGTCGTCTGCAAACACCCGGGAGGAATGCGTGATGGGTCGTCCGAGTATCCCGGCAGGCTTGCTCGCGATCCTTCTTGTGGCGTGTCGTGAAGCGCCACGATCGGCGGCGTCCGGTCCCTCGCGCCACATCTACGCGTGGGCTGGCACCGGCAACGATACGATCCGCGGCCTCGATATGATGACCGTACTCGACGCCGATCCATCGAGCTCACGCTATGGCGCCGTGCTCGCCGCGATCACGGTGGACTCGAACGGTCGCATGCCCCACCACACCGAGTTCTCAATGCCGGGTACGGGCTTCCTCTTCGCAAACGACTACAGCGGCGACAAGTCCTTCCTCTTCGATCTCAGCGAGCGCACATCCCCGCGCCTGGCCGGACGGCTGGCGAGTGTCCCGAACGGCCGGAAGCTCCACTCCTTCGCCCGGCTCGCAAACGGCCACGTGATGGCCACGGTGCAGTTCGGCGATTCGACAATCACCGGCGCGCCCGGCGGGTTGGCCGAGTTCGATGGTGACGGCAGACTTGTGCGGGTCGGGTGGTCGCGAGACTCCGCCTTCCCGGGCGCGAGGATCCGCACCTACGCATTAGCCGTAGTCCCGGGCGCCGACCGCATCGTGACCACCAGTGCGCCGATGGACGGGGAGATCACTGCGAACGTGATCCAGATATGGCGGCTCTCCGACCTGTCACTCCTCAAGACGATGGAAGTCCCCGCCGTCGCCGGCGACTCGGCGCATGTGATGCCGTTCGAGGTGCGCGCGCTGCCCGACGGCAGCGTCTTCATGAATAGCTACCACTGTGGGTTCTTCCACATCACCGGGCTTGCCGGCACGCCGAAGATCGAGCGGGTGATGGCAATGTCGCAGGCGAATCCGCGAAACTTCGGCTGCTCGGTGCCGGTGATCATCCGCCACTATATGGTCATGCCCATCGCGTATGCGCACCGCTACGCGACCATCGACATCGCCGACCCAGCGCACCCCAAGGAGGTCGCTTCATTCCCAACCGACACAACGTTCTTTCCGCATTGGGCGTCAGTCGATCCCGGGAGTGACCGGATCGTCGTCACGGACCAGGGCGACGGCCAATCGGTGGTCAAAATCATGCATTTCGATGCGATGACCGGCCGGCTGGCGTGGGACACGAACTTCAAAGACTCCGGGGCGACGTCACCGGGCGTGAGCTTCAGGCGCGCGAGCTGGCCGAACGGCGTCATCGGGATGGCGATGCCGCACGGCGCGGTGTTCGGGCCCTAGCCGTAGTTAGTGCTAATCACGCCCGCGTCACGGCGAATAAGCCAGCGACGATCGCGTGGGCGGACCTCGTGTTCGAGTCACCCCGGATCACTCCTCCAGCGTGTCGCGCTCACTACTGCCGCGAGCCAGCCGGTCATTTGCGTTCCGAATACGGGGTCCGAAGCGCTCGCGTCAGGCGTCGCCCGAACAACAGGAGCAGCAGCCCGCCCGCCGCGGCAATCACGACGTCAATGCCCCAGAACCTCGCGGGGCTCATCCGTTCGTAGTACCCGCCGATCCATCCGATCAGGATGTTCGACACGAACAGGCTCATGAACACGATCCCCATCATGGTCGAGTTCACGATCGCCGGGGCGGCTCGTGACACCAGCGCTAAGAGCGTCGGCCACTGATAGAGGAATGCCACGCCCAGTGTCGCCGAGTACAGGATCGGCCAGACCGGGTTGACGAGTGCGTCACCGGGCCGGACGCTCGCGGCCGCCAGAATCAGATTGCTCCCTGCCGCGAGCCACGCGCCTATTCCGATCTTTGTGACGTCGTCCGGCTCACCACCCCGGGACGCCTGCTGCCGCCAGGCCCAGAGGAGCGGCGGCACCAAGACGATGCAGGTGAACGAATTGAGCGCGATGTACCACGGGATCGGCACATGGAAACCGGCAACTGTCGGCTGAACACGCTGCTGCATCCAGACCGGGAAGACGTTGAAGAGTTGATAATAGGCCGTCGATTGAAAGACACTCAGTGCCGTCACCGCACCGAGCACGGCGATGATGTGCCAGTCGGCGCGGGTAAGCCGGCTGCTCTCAGACGCCGGGGGATCCACCCTTGCCGGCAGATACCGGTAGCCATGGAGATAGGTCACGAGGCCGAACATCATGAACACGGCGGCGATGCCGAAGCCGTAGCTCCACCCATAGACCTGTGCGAGCAGGCCGCAGAGCAACGGTCCGAGCACTGAGCCGACATTGATGCCGGTGCTGAAGATGACGAACCCGTGATTGCGGCGCGCTTCGTCGTCTGGTGGATAGAGCGCACCCACCTGGGCCGAGATGTTGCCCTTGAGAAAGCCTGATCCTACCACGAGCATGAGCAGGGCGGGCAGAAATGCCCGATCAAAGGTCATCGCCAGGTGGCCTGCACTCATCGACACGGCGCCGATCACCACCGCGTTGCGCTGGCCGATCCAGCGATCCGCGATCAGGCCGCCGAGCAGGGGCGTGAAGTACACGAATCCGGTATAGAGCCCAACGACGCGGGCCGCGAGCGCCTGGTTCGACAGCGGCCCGGCGAAGAACTCGAGCGAGTGACGAAGCGCCTGAAACCCGGCGACATTTCCGACGTGTCCGGGCAACAACAGCTGGTCGATCATGTACAGCGCCAACAGCGCCGTCATTCCGTAATAGGAGAATCGCTCCCACGCTTCGGTGAACGCGAGGTAGAAGAGTCCCTTGGGGTGACCACGAAACAGGGGGTCACTTCGTCCCCGTAGCTCAGGTGGATAGAGCGGTTTGCTAAACCGATGGCCTGGTGTTCGAGTCACCCCGTCGGCACTCTCCAGCACAACTACTCAGGCTTATTAGACGGCTCGGGAATCGGCCAACAGATCGTCACCAATCCTGGCGCTTACAGGCTCGGAACGGCGTAGCGGAAGACGGCGATGTAGTGGCAGATGCTGCCGCCCAGGACGAACACATGCCAGATGGCGTGTCCGTACCGAAGCCGCTCCCACGCGTAGAACAACGTGCCGGCGGTGTAGAGGAGACCGCCGCCGAGGAGCCAGATGATCGCCCAGGCGCTCAAGTGGTCGAAGGCAGGTCTGGCCGCGAGAAGGCCCAGCCACCCCATCACCACATAGATCACCGTCGTCGCGCGCGACAGCCGGTGCCGGATCAGTGCCGTGAAGAGCACGCCGATGATCGCGAGTACCCAGATGGCGGCGCATAGCCACCATCCCCACGCCCCACGCAGGTTGAGGAGCGCAAACGGTGTGTACGTGCCCGCGATCAGCACATAGATCGCGGCGTGGTCCATGACGCGGAAGATTGGCTTCGCGCGCCGGTTCGGGATCGCGTGATAAAACGTCGACGCCGCGTAGAGGAGGATGAGTGACAGCGCGTACACCGCGTCGGCCGCGAACCACAGCGCGTCATGCTGCTGTGCGATGACGAAGAGCAGGATCGCCGAGCCGGCGATGGCTCCGACCAGCCCGGCGCCGTGAGTAATGCTGTTGGCGATCTCCTCGCCCAGCGAATACGGCCGCCCCGCGGGCTCGGGGCCGTTTCCAGCGAGGCTGAGTTTCGGCCGGCCGGCCGCCTGGCCCATCACGCGCCGCGGTTTTCGCCGCCGCCGGCGGCTATCAGGTTGCAATACGCCATGAATGCAAGATAAGAGAAACGACGGCCGGACGGTGCCAGACACGCGTCTGTGTGTAAGCCGATCGGCGAGCGATGGGGGTCACGTCTCTGTCTCATGCGCGTTAGGCTTCGCCCAGACATGACCCCTGACATCGCGCCCATGTCGCCGGTGCCCGCCACACGGCCACCAGCCTCGGCACGGTCGTGGGCCACGATGGCCGCGGTCTGGATCGCCTGTGTGGCCTACCTCGCGGCTCGGGTGAACCGCGACTGGACGCCGCACGACGAGGGATTGCTCGCGCAAAGCGCCGAGCGCTTGCTGGCAGGCCAACTGCCACATCGTGACTTCAGGGATGCGTACACGGGGCTGTTGACCGCGTATCACGCGCTAGCCTTTGCCATCGGCGGGCATTCGCTATTGACGCTCCGGATTGCGCTGCTATTGGCCTTTGCACTCTGGATACCAGCCTACTACGCGATCGCAAAACGATTCCTTGGTTCGCCGGGCGCGGCGATCACGACGGCTGCGGCCGTCGCGTGGAGCGTACCGAACTACTCGGCCTCCATGCCCTCGTGGTACAACCTGTTTCTGGCCACAGCAGCGACATTGGCCGTGCTCCGGTACCTCGACGAGCCAACACGTCGCCGCTGGCTCGTCATCGCGGGATGCTGCGCCGGTGCGTCAGTCCTCGTGAAGATCGTAGGCGTCTACGTCATCGCTGGCATTGGCCTCTTTCTCTACTGGCGCCGCCTCGCTGCCAGCCGCGATCAGCCCGGTGCCGCTCCCGCGCCGGTGATGCGTGGCTGGATCGGGCCCGTCACGGCGTTCGTTGTGGCCGCACTGGTATCGGCCGGAGTCGTGGGCCTCGTCCACCGCACCATGACGTCAGGCGTCGTGCTCCACTTCATCTTCCCCGGAGTGGCGGTTGCAATCATCGTCGCGCTGGCTGGCCTGCGATCTCGCCACGTTCGCTGGACTGAGTTATTGCTTGATCTCGCCACGTTCGCCGCGGGCATCGCCCTGCCCGCGTGCCTGTTTCTGATTCCATTTGTCGCCGGACATGCGGTCGGTGCGCTCATCTCCGGAGTATTCGTGGCGCCGCTCCGGCGTCTCGTCTCCGCCACGTTGCCACCGCCATCGTTTGCCGAGGCCGCACGAGCGCTACCCATTATTGCTGGCGTCTGGGCTGCTACTCGTCTGGGGGAATCGGTACGGCGATATGCGATTCTGGTCGCGATCCCTCTAGGTGCCGTCGTATTGGCGCTCTCGTATCATGGAACGCTGTATGTCGATATTGTGGACGCCGCGCGCGCTCTGATTCCGATAACGGCCATCGTGGCGCTGGCACTGGCGATCCCAACGTGGCACACGCCGGCATCGGCGAGCCGGCAGCGGGCAGTACTGCTGGTGTTCGTGGTGGTCTTCTTCAGCCTCATACAGTTCCCGTTCGCTGCTGTCGTCTACTTCTGTTACATCGTTCCGCTCGCCTTCCTTGCTATCATTGCGATCACGGCGGAGCTGAACCCTCGCATTCCGGCGGGAGTTGGCGGTCCATTGCTTGTGTTCGCCGTCTGCTTCGCCGTCTGGAGGATGAACACTAGGGAGTACGTCACACTCGGCGTCGGCGGGCCGGCTCCCAAGCCGGCCGCTGTCCTGCCGCTGCCTCGCGGTGGTCTGCGCGTGAGCAGCGAGGACAGCGCGATCTACACGGAGTTGGTTGCCACCGTGCGGGCACATGCGACCAACGACTACATGTACTGCACGCCCGACTGTCCCGAGGCGTACTTCCTGGCCGGGTTGAAAAACCCGACGCCTACGACATTCGAGTTCCTGGACGACTCAACAGGTGCAAGGGACCGCACCCTGCGTGCGATCCGCGATCATCGAGTCGGGGTAGTCGTGTTGAACGGGCAATTTCGTTTCTCCGCACCGGATTCAGCGCTCGAGGATGCGCTGGGAGACCAGTACCCCGACTCGGCATGCGCTGGCTACTTCACCGTGCTATGGCGATAGCTGCGCGCCCGCCTTGCAGCGCGAGGCGGGGCAGTCAGGGGCAAGCTGCGCTACGCTGCCGGTGGACGGCGACTTGCCGGAGATACCGACAGGGCGGACGCCCGCCATCCCTCGTCCACCGTCCGGCGGATGCCATCGCGAAACCGCACTTGGGGCGTCCACCCCAACCGGGTTCGGATCTTCTCAGGGCTCAAGGCGCGGCGCCTGATATTGTCGATGTCCCGGCGGTCGACGTGTTCAATGCGGATGCCCTCCCCGAAGAGGCCTCGGATTTCGGCCGCGATCGTATTCACCGAGGTCTCGACACCAGTACCGATGTTGAACACGTCGCCAATCGCCTTCGGCGAGACCGCGGCGAGCACGGTCGCTTCGACCACATCGTCGATGTACGTGTAGTCCCGCGTCTGTTCACCGTCGCCGTGCACCGTCAGCACTTGGCCCGCCGCCGCGGCATCGAGAAACTTCCCGATGACACCACAATACGGGTTCGACGTAGTTTGCCCCGGGCCGTAGACATTCGAGTACCGGACGCAGACCGTCGGTAGCCCGTATGCCATGTGATACAGCAATGCGTACTGTTCGCCCAGGTATTTCGTCGCCGCGTAGTGGTTGAGGATGTGCGGAGGATCGAGCTCGTCGGCAGGAAGGTGTCTGCAGTTTCCATAGATCGACGTCGACGACGTATAGAGGAAGCGCTGCAGGGCCGCGGGCTGCTCGCGACGGAGCCACTCCAGCAAGCGAAGTGTGCTCATCGCGTTCACGGTCAGATCGCTTTCAGGATCCGTCCCGCAGGTCAGGATGGTACGGCACGCCAGATGGAAGATCCACGGATTCGCCCGCAGATGCGTCTCGAACTTCGCGGGGTCACGGATGTCTCCGATGACCACGTCCACGTTTCGTGGCAGCGCATCCGGCAACGACGCATTAGAGCAGTCATCGATGACCGTCACCCGGCAATCGAAACGCTCGACGAGAAAGCGTGTCAGGTTCGAACCGCAGAAGCCAAGCCCTCCGGTCACCAGAACACGCTGCCCGTGAATCGCCTTGCACTCCTTGTCCAACGCGAATTGCATCATCCATCTCCCGTGTGATCCACGCCAGGGTATGGCGTCTAGGTCTGACGAGTCGCCCGCGGTCCTGGGCACGGCCGTCAGCCAGGCCAGTTCACTCGGATGGCCTGGCCAGCCGGTGTCGCGATCCCAACCGAACACGGCCCGGCATAAATAATATTCACACGACCACGAATGGGCGTTTCTTGCCCTATTGGCTCTGCCACCGCACAACGAAGTTGTCGACGACCGATGAGTCTGGGAAGCGCGCTCGCAGGCTGTCCGCGAGAGTGGAATCAATGCGGGCTGAAAAGAGCGGCGTGGAGTTGACCGCAATGGCTGTCACGCGATGGGAGTCGATGGCACGAAGCACTCGGGCGTCATGCCCTTTAGGGTCGTCGAGGAAATCGAACAGAGTTGGTGTCGGATTATGAAGTTGCGAGAGATAGTAGAGTTCGGGACAATCTGGGGCCGCGTACGTGTACCCGCCGGGCGCGCTGTGGTCGCGCAATAGCTTGGTGACCTGTGTGTAACGCAGCGACTCGATCGGACTGGACCATAGGCCCGTTCTTGCAATCGGCAACGCGACCGTAGGCCATGCACTTTGAGGCGCGTATCGGCCGACCACCGAGATATGCCCCGGATTCACGCGCATGACTCCGAACGCCAAGAAAAATGCGGCCGCAACCGCCGGTCGTGGGCCGACGCCTCCCTCGCGAGATGTGATGGTCGCCAACAGCGCCAGAATCGCGATGGGGGCAAAGTACAAGATGTAGTACGAGCCGGCGTAGGGAACTTGCACCAGGCTGCATAGCGCCGTCATGCAGACGAGGAGCCAGATCTGCTCCCGGCGGCGCGGCGAATCCGTGGGCGCGCCGTCCAATCTCCATAGTAAAAACCCTCCCGCCACGACGGTGGCCGGAGCGAGGTACCGGATCGCAAGCCACAGGTCGGCGTACACGGGGCCGCCGTGCGCGGTTACGACGAGCGCCAGCCCGGCGGCGACCGCCAGCGCGATCCACACACTTCGCGCGCGAACGTCGCGGTGCTCGACGCTACGCCACGACGGTACGAGGACCACGACCCACAGCACGGCGGCCCATATGGTCTTCAGCGAAACTGGAAGCTCGGCCGCGTACAGCGCCCGCCGGGTGGGATCGACAAACACGCCGCGAACAAGATCTCCTACAGCGTGGGCCTCGACGTACGGGACGAGAAATAGAGCGATGGGTAGTGCGACACCCAGCAGAAAGAACCCAATCAACCCAGTGAGGAATCGGAACCGGGCGATTGACGAGACGCCGGGAGGGCGACGCCATTCCATCTCCACCAGCAATGCCGCGAGCAGTGTCCCCGGCAGCACGAAATGCAGGAAGCGCGCATGACTCGGAAGCCCTGCCACGAGCTTGACGAGCATCACCACGAAGAGCGCCAACGCCGCAGCTACAAAAATCGCGTACCAGCGATCCGGCCGGGCGCCTGCGGTCGGGGCGCGACCATGCGCCAGTCGGTATTCATGCCACACAAAGAACAGCAGAGCGCCGGCGATGTAGTACAGTCCGACGATCTTGACCAACATCGACAGGCCGCCCAGGACACCTGCGCAGACAATCCATCGCCTGTGCTCTGTTTCCGTGAAGCGGATCAACGCGGCCGTACCGAGTGTGGCGAAGAACAGGTTGTACCACGATGGCATCGCCGCCGGATACGTCGGTACACTCCAGACCACGCACAGCAATGTGGCGATCGCAGCACCTGCCGGATGCGCAAAGCGGCTGGCGATATAGAAGACGACTGGCACCCACAGGACGAAGACCCCGTACAGGGCCCAGCGAAGATTGACGAGTCGTACGCTAGTCCACCGATACACGGTGGCGTCGGCTTCGCTCAGGCCCCCCGTGTAGACGTCATCGAAATCACGATGCGGTACCTCTCCCGCGAGTACCCGCTCGGCGGAGTGCCCGAGGACGCCTTCGTCCAGAGGAATCCATCCCCGATCGATACGTGAGCCAACATATGCCGCGGAAACGAGCCACACCGCCAGGAGCGCCACCCACCTCAGCTTGGCCATGTCCACTCCGGACTTGTCCCCGGCGCCCGGCGCAGAATGATGACCCGCTACTCTCGCACCAGCCGCGACACGATCTCCAGCATCATCTGCGTCCCACGGCGGATGTTCTCCACGGAGATCCGCTCGTTGTTGCCGTGTACGCCTGACTCCTCGGACTGCGGTATCAGGAACGGCGCAAACCCGTAGCTCGCGATCCCGAGGTCGCGGAACCAGTGGCTGTCCGTGAACCCCGTCTCGACGGACGGCGCGACGCTCGCATCGGGGAAGTGGGTGTGCACGACCGCTGCGATCGCATCGTAGAGCGGGGTGTTCGTCGCCGTCACCGCCGGCGTGAAATCGATGATGCGATCGATCTTGATTTCGGGATCGTTCAGCACACCGGTGAACTCCCGCAGGAATGCTTCATGGTCCTGATCCGGCAACAGCCGGCAATCGACCAGTGCCTGCGCCTCCGGCGGCACGACGTTGATCTTGTTGCTCCCCTGCAACCCGGTGATCGAACACGTGTTCCGCAGCAGCGCGGCCAGTTGCGGCAGCTCGATCTGCAGCTCGGCCAAGGTGTTGCGGTCAGCGATCAGTGTCTGCGGGTTGGCGAGTTTGTCTCTCCATTTCGGTGACGCGACGGGCGCGATCGCGGCGAAGTACGCCGCCACCGCGGGCACCACGCGCGGCGCGAACTCGTAGGTCTGCAGGCGGTACAGCGCCCGGATCAGCCGGTTGGTCGCCGACGCCGGCAGCGGCGTCGATCCGTGCCCCGCTGCGCCCGTCGCCGTCAGCTTGAGCCAGAACGGTGTCTTCTGCGTGACTTCGATCGAGAACGACCGGCTCGATCCCTCGATACTGCCCGATCCACCTTCATTGATGACGAAGCCCGCACCACGAAATGCCTCAGGGTGGTGCTGCACCACCCACTCCGCGCCGTACGTTCCACCCGCCTCCTCGTCGGCTGTCGCCATGAAGATCAGGTCGCGGTCAAGCGACACGTGCGCGCGATGCAGCGCCACAAATGCTTCCAGCTCGAGGATGCCCAGTGTCTTCGTATCGAGTGTCCCGCGCCCGTAGATCTGGCCGTTCTTGAGGGTCGCCGCGAATGGATCGGCATCCCAGTACTTCGGATCCGCCGGCACCACATCCATGTGGCTCAACAGCACGAGTGCGGGCTTGGGCCCGCCCTTGAGCCGCGCCCAGATGTTGCCGCGCCCCGGCGCCGACGATGCGGTATCGAAGGGGATCCCCTCCTGCTGCAGGATCCGCGCGAGGAACCGCATCGTCAGCACCTCATTCCCCGGCGGATTGGTCGTGTTGAGCCGGATGTAGTCGGTGGTGCGCTGAACGGCCTCGTCTTCGAGCTTGGCCGTGTCGATCGGAACCTGCGCCGGCGCCTGCGCGAAGACTCGCGCCGCAGACGCGCACGCGGCCACGAACACCACGGCACATATGATCATGGACCGGGCGGGCCAGTTCCTGCGGGACCCGTTGCTCCGGGACCAGTTCCTGCGATAAATGTGCATTCAGCCGGCTTCGGGAGGGGAAGGACGACGACGCCTGTGCCAGTATGCCCGGCACGCGGCGCCGCAAAGGTATCCCGGCCCCCAATGGGTGGCCAGCAGAGACCGCCCTCCATCGACGGACCGACAGCCGCCGAACCCTGGATCTCGTTCCCCGAGGCACCCTTCGGGGCGGCCGACGCGGTGGCGGGTATTCCATCCCCGAGCTGCAAGGCGACCGTCCGCCAAGCCGCCCCCTTGCTGTCCATACCACCGAATGACGGGGGATCTGGCGGTCCGAGCCGCGCCGCCAAATCTTCAACCCCCATGCGCGGCGTACCGTTTCCCGCAACCCGCCACTCGGTCCTTGGTGCCCTGCACAGCGCCGACGCGGGCGTGCGCGCGCAAGCGCTCGCCACGGTCGCCGAAGGCTACTGGCGGCCGGTCTGCGCCTATGTGCAGATGCGCTGGGAGCTGTCCCGCGATGACGCCGAAGACACGACGCAGAGTTTTTTCTCACGCGCGCTCTCGGGCAGACTCCTCGAACGATACGATCCCGCCAAGGCGCGCTTTCGCACCTACCTCCGCGTCTGCCTGGACGGACACGTCGCCAATGAACGCGCCGCGGCACGCCGCCTCAAACGGGGAGGAGGCACCACCGCCGTCCCGCTCGAGACGGATGCCCCGGCGTTCATCGCCCCGGACGCGGTCGATGCACTCTTCGAGCGCGAATGGGTGCGCGGTCTCTGTGCCGATGCGCTGAGTGAACTGCGGGACCGCCTCCAGCGCCGCGACCGGGAAATCGTGTTCCAGGTATTCGAGCGCTACGATGTCAGGGGTGCGGAAGCCGGCGCCCGCCCGACCTACGCAGCCCTCGCCGGTGAGTTCATGATCCCGGTGTCCCAGGTCACCAACCATCTCGCCGCCGCTCGGCGCGAGTTCCGCGAGGTCGTTCTCGACCGGCTCCGCCGCCTCACCGTCAACGACGCCGAATTCCGTGCCGAGGCGCGCGCACTCCTCGGAGCGGACGTGGCCGCCGCGAACCCGTGATGCCCCTCTCTGACGCGGCCGTCGCCTCGCTACGCGCCCTCGCCGATTGGCCCGACACGAGCGACTCGAAGTACGACATCCTCGAGCGCATCGGTCGCGGCGGCATGGGATCGGTCTATCTCGCCCACGACCGGGCACTCGACCGGCGCGTCGCGATCAAAGTGGTCAGCCTCCCGGAACCGCCCGCGGGCACCGGTCTCGCCGGCGAGCGGCTCACTCGCGAGGCACGGATCCTCGCCGGACTGGAGCACCCGGGCCTGGTGCCCGTGCACGATGTCGGAGTTCTCACCGACGGCCGCCCGTACTACGTCATGAAATGGATCCGCGGTACGCGGCTCGACGCCTACCTCCAGTCCCCACGAACCGAGGCCGCGCGGCTCCGGATCTTCGCGCGGATATGCGACGCCATCGCATTCGCCCACCAGGCCGGAGTCATCCACCGGGACCTCACCCCCGCCAACATCATGGTCGGCGCGTTCGGCGAGGTCCTCGTCCTCGATTGGGGCCTTGCTCGCATCCGTCTCGACCGCTCGGGTGTCTCACCGGTGACCACCCAGCCCGGTACGGTCATGGGCACGGCCGGCTTCATGGCCCCGGAGCTCGCGGCAGGCCGGTCCGACGCCAGCGATGAACGAACCGACGTGTACGCCCTGGGCGGCCTCCTGGAGGTGCTCACGCAGCCCCCTCGCGGCCAATTCACTCCGCGACCGCTGGCCGCCATTATCGCCAAAGCCCGCGCCGCCTCGCCGGCGGATCGCTACCCGGCCGTCGAGGCCCTGGCCTCCGATGTCGAACGCTACGGCGCCGGCGACCCGGTCGCAGCCTACCGCGAAGGCCCACTCGAATGGGCCTCCAGGCACGCCACCAGACACCAGACGGCGATCGTCCTTGTAGCCGTCTACATCGTGATCCGGGTAATCCTGCTCGCGTTCCGGTAAGCCCTTTCTCCTCTCTCTTTTCTCCTCTCTCTGCCGGGTTCTAAAGGAACGACCCTCCGCCGCGGAAGAGAATCCAAGGGCGCGTATCTCTCTCACTTCGCTGGAGGCCGGCCGTGAGCAAGCCAGTGTTTGGTCTGATCCTCGGTGGTATCCTCGGGATTTTCGATGGGCTGTCCGCCCTCGTGTCAGCCCCCGAGGTTGCGCCGCAAATCGTGGGCATCGTGATCGGCTCGACGTTCAAGGGCCTCATCACCGGTGTCCTGATCGGGTACTTCGCCCGCAAGGTCCACTCGCTCCCACTCGGCCTCCTCTTCGGATTGGTCGTCGGCGCGGTGCTCGCCTATGGCGTCGTGGCCCTTCAGATCGCGCAAGGTGGCAAGGCGTACTACCTGCCGATCATGCTCCCGGGTTCCGTGCTTGGACTCATCGTGGGCTACGCCACCCAGCGCCACAACGAGCACGCCAGCGAAGTCGCCGACAGCCGTTAACCCCGCTGCGTCCGGGACAATGCCCGGCGCCAGGCACTCTTTAGGCGGCGCCGGGTATGTTCCACGCTGGCACAGGTCGCGCTGCGCAGGCCGACCGCGGCGCACGACTCCTCCGCCCTGTCACCATGAACGCTCCAACCGCGATCGCCGCTCCAGCCGACGCTCCGCTCGCGCTGGCGCGAAGGGCGCCGCAGGCTGCAGTGCTGGCCTGCAGTGTGATCACTCTCGGCGCGGTGTCGCTCCTCGCCGCCTGCAGCGGACCCACATCGGCCGGGTCTGGCGGCCCATGCACGCCCACCGCGACAGTCACGCTCGCGCCGCAACGGGGCACGACGCTCGACTGCTCGGCAGGCGGCACCACGATCACGCTGGCCGCCAACGGCGCGACGTACCTTGTCGTCCCCGAATACGCCGTGGACGACGTGCCGTATCGGTTCCAGACGTTCTCGCTGGGTCACGACGCGCCCGTGACGATGACTGCGGTGGCTGCCCCGCCCATGCCGCTCGGAACGACAGGGCAGGCCAGTGCACCTGTCTTCGGCCTGCAACCCGCACTGCCCGCCAACCGCCTGAATCGTCGCCAGGCATCGTTCGATCTTCGAATGCTCGCGGCCGCGCGCCGGACGGCGAGTGGCATCTTACGCACCGGCGCACCACGCGCACAGGCGGCCGGCCCCGTCACCGTGCGCGATACGATCAATCAGTTGCGCACGTTCCACGTCCTTTCGGACTCGGACGGGTCGACGTTCGGGACGAGCGTGGCGCGTCTCGAATTCGCCGGCACAAATGTCTATGTCTACGTCGATACGGCCGCGCCAAGCAATGGATTCACGCCCACGCAATTGGCCAACTTCGGCCAGTACGCGGACAACCTGCTGTATAACCTCGACGTCAATACCTTCGGCGCGCCGACTGATATCGATCACAACGGCCACGTGATCATGCTCCTCACCCAGATCGTCAACGGCATCACGCCGGCCAGCGAGTGCCAGACGGAAGGGTATGTCGCCGGGTTTTTCTACTCAGGCGACCTGGCGCCTGGTGGCCGTGCTTCGAACAACGGCGAGATCTTCTATCAGGTGGTACCTGATCCGTCGGGGACTTTCAGTTGCGCGCACTCGGTCTCCAGCATCGTGAGCGGGACGCCCGGGACGTTTCTGCACGAGTTGCAGCACATGATCAATTTCGGCCACCACGTGATCATGCATAACAGCCCTCCCGAAGAGGGATGGCTCGACGAGGGCGAGAGCATTGTCGCGACCGAGTTGGCCGCTCGTCACTACGAGGCGCTCTTTCCGCCTCCCACTGGGCGGACGACTCCTTCACAGATCTTCCCCGATTCCGCGGAGCCGTTCATCACGGAACAGATCTTCGATTCGTACAACTACCTGCTCGAGTCCGATACGATCTCGCTGACACTGCACACCGATGCCGACTGCTGTCTCCAGTGGCGGGGCGGCGACTGGCTTTTGCTCCGGTACATGGGCGACCAGTTCGACTCGACGGTCTACGCGAGGCTCGAGAACGGCACCGTCACCGGCACCGCCAACCTCGCGACCGCCTCGGGAGTCGTGTTCCCCACGATCTTCGCCAATTTTGGCGTTGCGCTGTTTGCCGATAGCCTCCCCGGCGTGCCGCGGGGCGCCATTCCGCCCCAGTACCAGTTCCAGTCCTACAACTTCCGCACTGTCTACCATGCGCTGTTCGCCAGTGCCGATGGCGAGGACAATGTCACGCGGCCGTTCCCCATCGAGACGCAGGCACTCTCGGCAGGCTCGCCGCCGCCGAGATCAATGGTGCCGGGGACGATGACCTACTATCGGCTCGCCACGCCGTCCGGTGCCTCGACGGTGACGCTCCACTTCGCGGAACCGGGCGGCGCCAGGCTATCGCCGGGTCTCCATCCGCAGGTGGCAGTTTTCAGAATTCAGTGAGCTCAGGGAGCGGTTTTCGGGATTCAGTGAGCTATTGTCTGCTCACTCCCCTGACGAGTCGCCCCGGCAGGCCCGCGACACAGATTCGTCCCTGGTAGGGGCCGGTCGCGACCGGCCCTCCCGCAGCCGTCACTATGCTAGTGAATCCCGCGCGGGATCGTGTCGGTCCACGTCCGCATACGCACCTGCGCGTCGCCCACGTACAGGGTCCGCGTGATCGTGACGTGAAAGTCCGCCGAGTCGGAGCGCATGTCGATGACCGTGCGCACGCGGATGGAGCGCCCGCTGCCGGTGCGAATCACGTGGACTTCGTCCCCCAGGAACCGTGAGTCCGCCGGCACGTCGTCGTGTGTCTCGTACCGCTCTTTCTCGATGTTGTCGATCTCTCGCTGCCCGATCGCGTACGCGTCGCGGGTCATGAACTCCACCGCAGTGGTCTTCGCCAGCACGTCGTGCGTGACGACGAGCCCCGACGGCGCCCCGCGCGCGATGGTGCGCGCGTCCGGCGCCTCAGTCCGTGGCTCGGGTGCGGGAAGCCGCGCGACTTTCGCATGATCAAACGGAACGATCGGTAGCTCGAGCGCCGAACGCGCATCGTTCGTGGCGAGGCTCGTCGTCATCGCATACGGCGTCGGCCACACCATCGGGAATTGCGCGTTCGCGACCGCGATCCGGATGCGATGGCCAGGCTGAAATGTCCACGTGGTGAAATGCAGCGTGTCCACGATGTCGGTCGCGGTTCCGGGCGTGAGCGGGATAGGGGAGAGCCGTGAGGCACGCTGGGCGCCGCTCACCTGGCCGCCGGTCACGAGCGCGACTTCGCCGTCTGGATTCACATCTTCCAGCCGCACGGTCCAGTCGGCGATCGGCGCCGTCGCCGATACCCGGAGATGCACGCGGGGAAGGCCTACGATCTCGAGCGGCTCGCTGAGCACCGCGCCGTCGTAGATGAGGCTCGTCCCGTCGTCGGCTGCCATGTTCCCCGTAGGATCGTTCCACCACACGGGAACGGCGGTGCCGCTGCCCGCGATGTATCGCAGTCGATCCTCGCCGGCCGCCCCCGAGACCTGGTCCGCCAGCCCGTGGTTCGCATCCGGATACCACGTCCGCCATCGGGTCCGCGTGATCGGCCAGTCCTCGAAGCGCCACACGCCCGCCGTCGTCTGCTGCGTCGCATCGGGCGGTTGCCCCGCGCGTATGAAGAGCGTCAGCCTCGGCTCATCCATCACGCCATTTTTGGCGCCTTTGAGCCAGTAGTCCCACCAACGTACCGCCTGCGCGCGCCACTCGATGTCCGGTCCGGGAACCGCGTCGTCCGGATAGTCGTGCTTCCACGGTCCGATCTCCGCCTTGATCGGCGCTTTGACGCTGTCCAGCATGCGGATCACCGGATCGCGATACCCGTCGAGCAGCCCGCCGATCAGGAAGCTCGGGGTCTGCAGTTGGTCGAAATGGAAACGGAGGGAGTGGCTGCGCCACCAGTCGTCGTCCACCGGGTGCCGAAGGTAGGCCAGCAGCCAGGGCTCGGTGTCGAATCGGTTCGCAAAGAAGGCGGAATCCGTCCGATAGTCCGGCGGCGCCGGCAGCCCGTTCTCGTGATCGATCTGTAACGCGTACTGATCGACTTTGAGAAGTCCGTCGTTGTAGTGGACGTCGTCGTGGTACAGATCATCGGATGCGTACATCGCGAGGATGGCCTTGAGCGCCGGCGGGTGCCGCATGGCGACCTGGATCGAGTTGAAGCCGCCCCACGATTTGCCCCACATGCCGACGACGCCCGTACTCCCCGCCATCTTCGCCAGTTGCGCGATGACTTCGACGGCATCGTTCAGTTCCTCGTCGGAGTACTCGCGCGGCGGGAGATGCCCCTCGGATGAGCCGGTGCCACGGATATCCACTTTCACCATGAGATAACCGCGACGCACGAACCAGCTGTAGAGGGGATAGTCCCGCCGGTAGAACGAATCTTCTTTCCGGTAGGGCAGCATCTCGACGAGCACCGGAAACTTCTCGGTCGGTGATCGCGGCACGGGCCGGAAATACGTGACGGCGAGTTGCACACCGTCCGGCATCCGGAGCCACCCGCGCTCGATCCGGAAATCGTAGAGCGGCGCGGCTGGCGGCGGAGCGGCGTGCCGCACCATCCGTCCCTGGTAGGCGCCTGTCGCGACCAGCTCTCGTGCATGTGCACGATTGCCGGCACGACCGGCTTCCGGCCGCGCATCCCGAGCGCCAGGCGCGACGCGGGCGCCCGCTGGCACCGCGATCGTAGCCGCCATCGCGGCCACCACCAGGAGCCGCGGCAATACACGGAGGGACGACATGGGACATGAACCTATGCCGCGATATGGTCCGCCGGGAGCGTATTCGCGACATCGAGTGCCGGCTCCATCTCTCTCAGTGGCTCTTGACGGCCGCCGCGGATAAGTTGCGAGTGCCGCCGCCACGATCGCCGGCAGCCTCGCACCAGTAGCTCCGTCCCCCCAGCCCTCGCTCTCATGTCTGCTACCGCCCTGCATGACCTGGCGCATGGCGTGACCAGCGCCGATTCGCTCGAATCACTATGGATGCCCTTCACGCCGAACCGCGTGTTCAAACGCGCGCCGCGGCTCCTGGCATCCGCCAAGGACATGCACTACACCACGGTCGACGGACGGCAGATTCTGGACGCCGCGGCCGGTCTCTGGTGTGTCAACGCGGGCCATGGGCGGGCTCCGATCGTCGAAGCGATCCGCACCGCGGCCGGTGAGCTCGATTACGCGCCTTCGTTCCAGATGGGACACCCCCTGGCGTTCGAGTTCGCCGCTCGGCTCGCAGACAAGATGCCCGGTGACCTCGATCACGTGTTCTTCGCGAACTCAGGCTCCGAGGCCGTGGACACGGCGCTCAAGATCGCGCTCGCCTACCACCAGGCACGCGGCGATGTGCGCCGCACTCGCCTGGTCGGCCGGTCGCGCGGATACCACGGCGTTGGGTTCGGCGGGATCTCCGTCGGCGGCATCGACAACAACCGCAAACAGTTCCCGGCGCTCCTGCCAGCCGTCAGTCACCTGCCCGACACGCACGACCCCGCACGCAACGCGTTCAGCCGCGGCCAGCCGGCCCACGGCGCGGACCGCGCCGATGCGCTCGAAGCGCTCGTCCGCGAATACGGCGACACGATCGCCGCGGTCATCGTCGAGCCGGTGGCCGCGTCCACCGGCGTGCTGGTTCCCCCGGTTGGCTACCTCGAACGCCTCCGCGCCATCTGCGACAAGCACGGCATCCTGCTCATCTTCGATGAGGTGATCACGGGTTTCGGACGGCTCGGCGCGCCCTTCGCCGCGGAGTACTTCGGCATCCTCCCCGACATCATGGCGGTCGCCAAAGGTCTCACCAACGGCTCGATCCCCATGGGCGCCGCGATCGTCCGCCACGGTGTCTACGAGGGTGTGCTCAACGGAACCAGCTCGGGCATCGAGTTCTTCCACGGCTACACGTACTCCGGCCACCCGCTCGCGGCCGCGGCAGGGATGGCCGCGCTCGATGTCTACGAGCAGGAGGGCCTGTTGACCCGCGCAGCCTCGCTGAGCGAGTACTGGGCGGATGCGGTGCATTCGCTCCGGGGTCTCCCCCATGTCATCGACCTGCGCAACCTCGGCCTCATGGCGGGGATCGAGCTGGAGCCCCGCCCCGATGCGCCGGCGACCCGCGCGTACGATGTGTTCACCGACTGCTTCGCGCAGGGCGTGATGATGCGCACGACCGGGGACACGGTCGCACTGTCACCCCCGCTCATCGCCGAGCGCCACCACATCGATCAGATGTTCGCGACACTCGGCCGCGCACTCCGGCGAGTCGCTTGATGTTCTCCTTTCTCCTCTCTGCTTTTCTCCTTTCTACGACTCCAGCCCGCGCTCGTTCTTCCGCATGAGCGCGATGAACGCTCCCGCCACCACGGGATCGAACTCGCGCTCGGCCCGCCGCTCGATGTAGTGCAACGCCTTGGCCGACGGCCACGCAGCCCGGTAGGGCCGGTCGGTGTGCAAGGCGTCGTAGACATCGCACACGTGCACCACGGTGCTCGCGTAATGGCAGTCGCGGGCGAAATGCCGGCGCGGATACCCGCCGCCATTGATCATGATGTGATGCTCGAAGGCCACCGCCGCCGGCAGGGTCAGCCGCCGGTCGCTGTTGAGGATGATGCGCGCTCCGTCGCTCGGATGCCGCTCCAGTAATTCCCGCTCCTCGGGCGAGAGGCTGCCGGGCTTCGACAGGATCTCCGGCGGGACCCGGACTTTGCCCAGGTCGTGCAGCAGCCCCGCGACGCCCATGATGCGCACGTCACGCGGATTGTTCCCCAGCGCTTCGGCTAGCGCCATCGAGAGCACCGACACGTTGATCGAATGCGTCGTGGTGTACTGGTCGAACGACTTGAGCTTGAGCAGCGGGATCAGCATCTGCCCGTCGCTGTGCAATGCCCCCGACAGCGACCGCACCACCGCCTCGGCCTCCACCAGTGGCACCGCCTCGTCGCTCGCGACCTGGCTGTGGATGTAGCGGATCGCCTCCGACTCCTCATCCAGGCTGACTGGCACGTCGATCATTGCCGGTTCCACGCTGCCGCCGCCGGTCGTGGCGCCCTGGATGCCGATCGGCCCGAAGCGGATCGCGGTCTGCCGCGACAGGTTCTCGCTCTGCAGCGGGCCCCGCCCCGCCGCGTCGCCATTGGCGCCGGTCGCGCCGATGCCGCCGTTCGGGGTCGCGATCAGCCGCGCGTGGACGTCCTCGATGAAGATCGCGAATTCATCGGGGCTGACGTCCGCCGTCACTTCGATGCGCTGTACGCCGATCGTCGCGAACCGGTCGGACCACTCCCAGTCCTGCAGCTCCCGGATCGCATCGTAGCCGTACACGACATCACGTCCCAGAAAGCTGAACGACGGCTCCTCGTCTTCCACCTGCAGCGCGCGCAACGCCTCGTAGCAGGTGTTGATGGCTTTGTAGCGCGCCGGATGCTGCGGACCGTACAGCGAGCTCGCGGCCAGCGCACGCGACAGCTCGTGCAGGAAGCGGATGGGCGGATTCACGCGAGGCTCAACGGGCCGCCGCCATCGCGGCGGCGCGGACTTCGGGATCGGGCGACCCCGCGGCGCGCGCCAGCATCGGCGCGACCTGGGTCGCGGTCGGCCAGTGGGTGGCCAACGTGGACAGCACCGCCAGTACCGCCGCGGACTTCGGCGCCAGCCGCTCGCGATGCAGCCACCGTGACCGGGTGACCGCAAGATTGAGAAGACAGGGCAGGGCGGCGGCCGCGCGCGTCGCACCGAGCGCCCGGATCGCCAGCACCTGCAGCTCGCCAGGCAGAGTCCCCGCGGCGACGCGCTGCACGAGCCTCGGCACCACGCCCGGCGGACAGTCTTTCTGCGACGCGTCGATCCCGAGCCGGAAGATCTGCGGATCGGTGTCGCCCAGCGCCAATGTCAGCGCGGCGATGCGCGTCGCGGGCCGCTTGAGCATCATGCGGATCGCTTCACGCCGCACGCGGGCGTCCATGTGCGACCCGTATGACACTGGGGAGAATCCGTCCGGCCACACGTCGATGTTGCCGAGGAGAATCAGAAGGTTCCGCTGGATGAACCACGGCGCGCCTCCCAGCCGGGCCACGATCGCCGGGCCAATCCCGTCGCCGAGATGCGTCACGAGAGCCAGGAGCTTGCGGCGCGCCGCTCGCGATTGCGACGCCGCCAGGACATCGAGCAGCACGTCGGTACCCGCCACTCCCACTCGCTTCGCGAACGCCTCCACCCGCTGGGGGTCGGGATTGGGCAGCTCGAGGACCCGGCGGAAGTTCTCCGGCGTCGAGATGCGTCCCCGGATCACACCGGGCAGGGGATTGTCGGCGGGCGCCCGGTCGAGGATGTCGAGGAGTTGCTCGATGTCGCCGCGCGCGATGATCGCGTTCACGGCGTCCCACAGCGACGTGCCCGCGTTGCGCAGCTCGAGGCAGATCTCGATCGTTCGCTCGGGCTCGCACACCTGCGATACCGCTAGCGGGCGCCCTGGCTCCGCCAGCGGAGCCGTGAGGCGGTCGAGCACCCGCTCGTAGCCCGCGGGATTCGGGTTCGGCGCCGTCCAGTTGTCGATCATGTCGCGCACGTGCTCGCGAAAAGCCGCGTCGGCGGCGGATCGCGCCGACGCGCCCCCATGCTTCGCGTGATTGGCCAGCTTCACGAGCAGGCGGAGCAGGGTCTTCGAGATCGACTTCTGTGAAACGTCCGCCGCGGCCACGGTGAGCGTGAGCACCGCATCGGTCGCCATGCCGGCGGAGGCGTCGTTCAGGAAAGTGCGCCGCTGCACCAGGTTGCCACCCATCTCCAGCAGGCGATGCACGGCCTCGGGACTGAGGTCGCGCACGAGACGCGAGACGCGCGATCGCAGTTGTGAGGTGTCGGTCGTGTCGGTCGTGCGCAGTTGCTGGGCGATCTGGATGAGATAACCCACGACCGCCTGCTCGTACCCGGTCTCGCGCGATCGCGCGTTGATTGCCTTGGCGACTTCGCTGGGATCTGTCTCGGCCAGGATGTCCTTACCCGGGCCACTCCCGGGCCCCTGGCCGCTCCCCTCACCCCCGCCTTGCCCCCCGCCGTGGCCGCCGCCCTGATCGACGACCATCGCGGCTTGCGCGAGCGCGAGCCAGAGCTCCGCGCCACGCGGCAGCGAGCGCGGACCGCCCTCCGCCTCGCCATCTTCGTCGCCGGCGAGTTCCAGCCGCTCGTACGATTGCCGGTACAGCGTAATGTGCCGCCAGCTGGCGACGACGCGCGCAGCCTCGGACAACGGCTCGCGCCCGAGTTCTTCAGGATCGCGCGCGAGACGCGCGAGAAACCCCGTCAGCTCGTCGAGAGTGAGTCCGTCCGCGAACCGGAAGCCCGCCAGCCGGTGCCCATGTAACCGTTCCGCAAGGCCGCTGAGGTGAGGATTGCGAGGATCGGTCGCGTTGCCGTCGATGACGAGTTGGTCCCGCGCCACACCCACCGACACAGCCTCGACGCTGGCGAGCAATGGTGTCATCCGCTGGATCAGCCGCTGTTCCGCGGCCGCCAAGGTCGGATGGCCGCCGGGATACATCGCGCGCCGCTGCAACGCCACCGCGAGCTCGACAAGAAAATCCGTGAGCTCTTTGGACAGCGCTGGCGCAGTGCCTGCAGGAGGACGCGCTATCGGCGAACGGATGGCGTCGGTCAAGGAGTGATGGCGATCGGGTTCGAGCCGGCTGCGAGTGCACCGGCACCTTCGGAGCGGCTAACTCGGAGCGGCTAACTCGGAGCGGTTAGTTCGGAGTGGCTGGTTCGGAGGCTGCGGCGAGAGCGCGGGACGACCGGTACAAGCGCCCCGGGGACCGACTCCCTGGGTCGCGTGGCTCAGCCGCCCCGTAACTGACGACCCGGTGTCCCAAAAAGCATTTGCGGAGGACGGATCCGGGAAGGACCGCGAAATGGGCCTGGGCAGGCTCGGCGCAGCACCGGTTGGCTGGACCGGACGCGGCGGTATTTACTTGCCAGCGGTGGCGGGTAAGTTGTAGTAGGATAGGGGGTTGGCGGACATGGCAACACCTTTGCCCCATGATACAGCGGCTGATCCTGCCAGGCCCTCGGAATCACGTCGCCAGCGAGGATCTCCCGTTGGCGCCACCGAAGCTCTAGTGTATGTAGGGAACCCGATCCTACGAATACGGAGGTGGGAGATGCACAGAGTTGCCCGGTACGCCCCGGTTCTGGCGGCGTTTCTCGCGCTGACCGTAGCCGGCTGCAGCAACGAAGATAAGCCGGATGCAAAAGGCCAGCTCACGATGCAGGGCACCGTTCACGCGTCGCAAGCCGCTGACGGCACCCCGTGCTGGGAGTTCCAGTCCGCGAAGGGCAAGGCTTACGAGCTGGAACCCGCCCAGGTGCCGCCGGAGTTGCTGGTGGATGGCGCGCAGGCAACGATCGTCGCCAAGCCACGCACGGGCTTCAGCTATTGCAAGGTCGGCACGATCGTCGATGTGGTCGGACTCAACCCCACCTCCGCATCGTCGTCGTAAGCATTCGCGTCGGCACGTGATGGACTAGGCCGGCATCGCACGTGCGGCCCCCAACGGGGCCGCACGTGCGAAACCGCTGCGCCCCCCGCGAGCGACACGCACAGGTGCCGGTTGTGTCGCAACGCTTGCAGGGCCCTTACGAGCGCTCCGCCGCGAGTACCTCGTGCGCGGCGTTCCGGCCATGGATGCCAATGACGCTGCCCCCAGGATGCGTCCCCACGCCGCACAGATAGAAGTCCGGCATCGGTGTCCGCGCAGACAGCCGGCGATCCCACATGTGCTCGGGCCGGATGTCGCCGTGGAAGATGTGACCGCCCGTCAGCCCGACGCGATGCTCGACATCCGGAGGGCCCAGCACTTCCAGGTCGATGATCGCGTCCGGCAGGTTGCTGCAGTGCCGCCCGATATCGGCCACCACCCGCTGCCCAACTTCGCCGCGCCGCGTGTCCCACGTCCCGCGCGCGAACCGGTGCGGCACGTACTGCGAGAACACGCTCATGGTGTGGACACCCGCCGGGGCAACGCTCGGGTCGTACACCGTGTGAAGATAGATCTCGGTCCACACGCGATCCGGTAACTCGCCGCCGCGCGCGGCACGCAGCCCACGATCCCATTCGGTCTTCGTGAGCGGCGTGTTGATCTGTCCGGTGTGATGGTCGCCGCGGGTTCCCGGCCGTGCTTTGAAGTCCGGCAGCTCGCGCAGGGTAATGTTGACCTTGGCGGTCACGCTCTCCATCGGGATCTGCTCGACCTGGGCACGCCAGCCCGCATCGGCATGCCGGTCCAGAAGCCGCAGTGTCGCGCGAGGGTCGGCGTTGGACACGATCGCGGACGCGGCGATGTGCTCGCCCGACACCAGCTCGACGCCCACACCCGGCGTGATCCGCGCGACAGGGACGCCAGCCGCGACGGTCGCCCCGGCTTCACGCGCCGCATCGCAGAGCAGGAAGGAGATCATGCCCATCCCGCCGCGAACATATCCCCACGTGCCGGCCTGGCCGAACATCCGTCCCGACGCGTGATGGTAGTACACGGATGCAGTCCCGGGGTCACTGGGATTCGCGTTCGTCCCGATGACACCCTGGCCCAGATACGCCATCTGCAACCGCTCGTCGCTGAGGAACCGCTCGACGTACTCCGTCATCGACCATTCGAAGAGGAGCTTCCGGGCGTCCTCGTCCCGGCCGATCCTCGCATCGATGGCCTCACGCGTGGGAGCGCGGCCGATCCACATATCGCGCTCGCCGGCCGGCCGCAGCGCGTCCCGCAGCCGCCGCTTCACGTCGACCATCGCTCGCCATCCGGCAACGTCCCGCGGCGAGAACCGCCGGATCTCCGCTTCGCACCTCGCGTCATCGTTCCAGAGTTGCACGCTGGTCCCGTCGTCGAACGGGATGAACAACCCCCCCGCCGCCGGAAACCACTCGAGTCCCCGATGCACGAGCTCCATCTCGTCGATCACGACCTGGTGCAGCAGCCCCGCGACGTACGCGCACGGCGAGAAGTGCACGCCGGGCCACGGCTCCTCGAGTGTGCACGCCCCGCCCACCCGGTCCCGGGCCTCGAGCACGAGGACGCGCCGCCCGGCTCGCGCGAGGTACGTCGCACACGTCAGCCCGTTGTGGCCGCCGCCGACGATGATCACGTCCCACCGCCGCGCGGCGAGCTGCCCGATAGGCTCGGGCAGTCCGATGCGGCCCAGCACGGCTGCCGTCGGTGAGGTCCGCGCCGCCCGCGGTTCGGTGGATCCTCGCATGACGCGGGAATGTAGGCCGCGGCGTGCACCGCGCCAACGGGCGCGACGGGCACCAACCCAGGTGTGCGATCTTGCGTGCACGATTCGCGCACGCGCACTAGGCACGTTATCTTGAGATCAAGATGTCGACGACGGCGGCGGTGACGGATCGGGAGATCTCGCTCAAGCTCTGGGTGGTGCTCGCGCGCGCCTTCCGGGCCATGGCCGATCGCGCGAGGCGCGACGTGGAGCGGCACGGCCTGACCGGCAGCGAGTTCGCGGTCCTCGAGGCCCTGTACCACAAGGGTGACCTGCCGATCGGAGACCTGGGCGAGCGGGTCCTCCTGACCAGCGGCAGCATGACGTACGTCATCGACAAGCTCGCCCGGCGAGGCCTTCTCTCTCGCCGCCGGTGCGCTCAGGACCAGCGTGTTCGCTACGCCGCGATTACGCCAGCGGGCCGCCGCCTGCTCGCCTCGATCTTCCCGGCCCATGCCGAGGAGATCCGTCGCGCCTCGGCCGGCCTGTCCGCGGACGAGAAACGGAGCGTTACGGCCCTCCTCAAGCGATTGGGCCTGGCTGCCGAGCACGGCCAGTAACCCTCCGTAACAGCAGCCGGGACCCTGAGGGCCCCCTGGAACGGCCTCCCGCCCCACCCAGGGCCGCGGAACTAATATCTCGATATCAAGATTTATGACGCGTTGGGGCGGTCCGCCCCATGGGCACGGATCTTCCCGGATGGGAGCTGGCCCGGAGAGAGTACTCACATGGAGAATGTTATGGCTACCGCACAGAAGCCCGCCGCGCCCGCCTCCTCGATTTCACAGTGGCGCATCGACCCCGCGCACACCCGCGCGGAGTTCGCTGTCAAACATTTGATGATCACGACGGTCCGGGGACATTTCGCCGATGTCGACGGGACGGTGCATGAAGACGCCACCGATCCCAGCCGCTCGTCGATCGAAGTCTCCATCAAGGTCGCGAGCATCGACACAGGCGTTGAGCAGCGCGATGCACACCTCCGCTCGCCGGATTTCTTCGATGCCGAACAGTTTCCATCGCTCACCTTCCGCTCGACGAACGTCGCGCCCGCGGGCGAGAACAAGCTGAAGGTCACCGGCGACCTCACGATCAAGGGCGTCACCAAGCCGGTCGTGCTCGATGTCACCGAAGAGGGCCGCCGTAGCGACCCATGGGGCGGCAATCGCTCAGGCTTCTCCGCCACGACAAAGATCGATCGGCGCGATTTCGGTCTCGACTATAACCAGGCGCTCGAGACCGGCGGATGGGTGGTCGGGCACGAGGTCAAGATCAACCTCGATATCGAGTTGATCCGGCAAGACTGACGCGCGGATCTGATGCAGATCTGACCACAGGACAGACGCCGGATTGAACGGCCGGCTCCGGAGACACGGAGCCGGCCGTTCATCGTGTACGCCTCACATCTGCGGGCACGCCCGGGCGAGGGTGTCGGTCACGGCGCGTCCGCTATCCGCCACGGTACGCGTTCGGGCGTACAGCCGGACTTCGACGCCGCCGGCGAACCGGAGATCTCTGACCCGGTGCAGCGCGGGCCGCAATGCCGCGTCGAGCGCCGCCGCACAGGCGGAATCCGTGCGCAGCACGTGGCTCAGCACCAGCCACGCACGCGGCGCCGCACGCGCCGTGTCCAGTGCCCCGGCCAGCGACAGTGGCACGATGGTGTCGAGTGTGAAGTCGGAATAGCGCGCCGACGGATAGATCGCCCTCACCTGCCGCGACGCACTGGCTGCTCCCGGCTCGTCCGCCGGGCGGCGTGACGCGTAGTAGTCGAACGGCCGCCGCACGTACGGCGCGTAGAATATCGCCACGTCACCCGGCAGCGACTCGCCAATCATCGTCCGCGTGACGCCGCGCCAATCCTCTTTTCTTAGGCGCGCGAAATACGCCCAGTCTCCGAATAACTCCGCCGCCACGAGCGCCGCCAGCAATCGGACGCGCCAGGCGCCTGGCCGGCCCACCACGGCGGCGGCGAGGAGCGCGACCGCCGGCGCACAAATGGTGGCGTAGCGGGGATCGAGCACGGGCTTGATCGTGAGCGACACCGCCAGCGGGATCGCGATCGGTGTGACGAACCACAGCAGCGGCACGAGATAGACCCAACGTTCCGCCGGCGTCGCGGCGCGCCACGTCATCCCCGCCACGACCCACAGCAGGGCCACGCACACGGCCAGATAGCCGCACGCGGCGATCGCCCCACCACGACCCAGCACCTGCCGGACCGAATTCCAGACGTCGCGCAGATGCCCCCATGACCCGCGGATCCAGTCGATGTTGCCGTGCGGCCCGCTCAGGAGAAACACGGCCATCGGTACGAGCAGGACAGCCAGCGCGGCGCCGCTCGTGATCAGCGCGCGCCAAGGCACGGATCGCGGCCGGACAGCGAGTGACAGCCACTGCGCCAGCAGCACGAACGAGGCGTAGAGATGTGTGTACACGGCGAGCGCACTCGTCGCGACGTACAGGATCCACCAGATGCGAGCACCGGAACGCGACGCCGCACTCCGATCCTCACCGGGGTCCGTGGCGCGCACGAACGCCCACGTGGAACACGTCACGAGGAGTATCACGAGCGCGTAGCCCCGCGCTTCCTGCGACGCCCAGAGGTCGAATGGGTCGAGCGCCATCACGACCGCCGCGGCCAGCGCCGCACCGCCGCCGTAGAGCCGTGTCGCCGCTGCCGCCGCGACCGGGATCGTCGCGATGCCGAAGATCGCCGACATCAATCGCACCTGCGCTTCGCTGTCGCCGAGGCGGTCCCACAGGCGCAGCAGCACGAAGTAGAAGCTCATGTTGGCTTCGGCGGTGCGCAGTTGATACGCGAACGATCGCCACGGCGCATGCACGAGCAGGACACTGAAGGCTTCGTCCAGCCAATAGCTCTGGCTGCCGAGCCGCGCGAGGCGCAGGATCGCCCCGGCCGTGATCACCGCCAACAGCAGCACCACCGCGCGCCGCCGCTCTCCCTCGGCCCCCACCTCCGCCGTATTGCTCACGACCTTACCACGGCGATGACGACCTCAACAGGCATCCCTGCATGCGCAGGTGCATGGAGGTGCATGCACGGGTGCATGCGCCAGTGCCCGCAGTCTTCGCGCATGATCGGCGACATGGGTGAGCGTGCATACGGACTGGGAAGCGCGACTAAGTTCAACTGGCGAACCGCCTGATTCGCCGAGCCTTTGGCCGGAGCAGCTCGTGCCCCGCAAACGCCCACCTGGTAAATCACGCCAGTCACCGCACGGCGCGCCACCCGCGCTTCCACGCAGTGCGATCACCCGCAGTGCGGTCGCGCGCGGTGCAGTCGCCCACAGCGCGGTCCCCCGCGCCCGCCGGCCCCCGCCGTACATCAAGTGCCTCCAGCGCAACGGGCGCCTCGCCGTGTGGCAGGTCGATGGCGCCTACGTACGCGGGAACATCGACGCGGAGTTCGGGGCGTTCGGCCATCATTACTCGTTCGCCGCGATCCCGCGCACCGAGATCTGGATCGATGCGGAGCAGGGGCCTGATGAACAGCAGCTCCTCATCGCGCACGCGACCATCGAACGGCGGCTGATGGCCCGCGGGATGGACTACGAGGCCGCACGCACCGTCGCGATCGCCGAAGAGCGACGCCAGCGCCTGAAGTCTACCTGACGTTCACCAGACGTCTACAGGTAGCTGAGCCACCAGTCACGGCGCCGCGCTTTCACCCCCGCGTACCACCGGCACAGCGGGTACAGCAGCGCGATCACCGCGAACCAGATGAGATACGTCGTGCGGAGCCGCACGCCCGCGCCGGCGGGGGCCTGCGGCGGCGGGAACGTGTGCCACACCAGCCAGGTCGGATGTTGGTGCAGCGCCACCACCACCGCGAGCGCGAGCCCGTGCGCCGCGTACCACTGCAGCAGATAGTAGAACATCGGCACCCGGCCAAAGATGATCAGTGGCGCGGCAATGCCTGATGGATTCACCCGCTCGAACCACGCGAGCGCCAGAATCGCCGGGCCGAGTGTCATCAGCGCGAAGTCGAGCGACGGCGGATATTTGCTCACGTTCAGGAACGAGAGCCAGGTGTAGCGCGGAATCGCCTGATGCGCCCAGGGATTCGGATCGCCGTAGCCGTTGAGGAAGCGGAGGACGAGAAACGCGACCACCGCCGCGCTACCGAGTTGCAGCAGCACGCGCCGCCGCACACTGGGCGTCAGGGTGTACACGGCTCCGAAGGCATACCCGGCCGCCATCACGCCCACCCAGGGGAGAATCGCGTAGAGCACCACGATGATTCTTCCGGAATGTCCCACTGGAAGGAACGCGTTCGGCGCGTGCAGAAATGCCCACACCCACTGCAGCACCGTCGGTGCGGGCGAACCCGGGCCGCGGAATTGATAGGTGGGGAACTGGTCCAGCAGGTTGTGCAGGCAGATGATCGCGACCCCCAGCCCGCCCGTTACCGCGGTCGGCAACCGGATCAGCCCTGCGAGAATGATCATGCCCACGCCGATCACCCAGATGACCTGGGGGAGTCCGATTACCTGATAACTGAGGTCGAAGGTGATCCCGAAGCGGATGATCGTGAACTCCAGCACGATGAGCCACAGTCCACGCGTCAGCAGAAACCACGACAGGTCGTGCACGCTCTTGCCGCGGGTCCGCTGGAGATAGGCGCCCGTCCCTGCCAGAAACACGAACACCGGTGCGCAGAAATGCGTGACCCACCGGGTGAAGAAGATCTCCGGCGTCGTCTGGGTAAAGTCGGTCGCGTTGAACTGCAGGGTGCCCTTGAAGACGAAATCACGGACATGGTCGAGCGCCATGAGGACCATCACGATCCCGCGCAGGAGATCGATGCTGTCCACACGGCGCCGCGGTGACACGGACGCTGACGTGGAGGGTGACACCGATGCTGCGATGGTGCCTGCGGCCTGCGTGGCGTCGCGGGCGATCGGAGACGAGGCCATGTCGCCTGCATCCTAGGCCATCACCAAGGACCGCGCCAGCTTCTATGTTAGGATGGCGTCAGGATAGCACGCTCCCCGCGATAGGCTCCCCGCGATAGGAGATCTCCATCATGGGCTTGCCGGGCTGCCACAAAGTTGTCGTGCTGTGGTACCGCTCACGCGTTTGCACGCGAATCTTCCCGCGCCGATGGACGCGCCGCCCGACCGCCCGCCCGGTGATGCTGGGCGTGATGCTGGTCGCGATGGTCGTCGCCGCAACCATTGCCGTGACTGCTCTTCCCGGCTCCGCGCAGGCGCATTCCACGACTCCAGGCCCGCAGCGCGCGCTCGCGGTCGTCCTCCTCGGCACCGGCATCACCGCACCCGACGCACGCCCGTCAGGAGGTGCCGCCAGCGTTCGTCTGCAGCACGCGATCGACTCCACCAGGCTCCCGTTCCGTGTCATGAGCGCCGGCCGGTATGGCGAGAGCTCCGCCTACGCCGCGGGACGCGTCGATTCGCTCGTCGCCAAATCGATGGATGTCTTCGTGCTCGAAACCGGATCCGAAGATGCCGTGCGCGGCATCGGCGCCGACTCGACTCGCACGAACATTCGCCTCATCCTGCACCGCGTGCGCGCAGCGCACCCTGAATCATGGATCTGCCTGGTCCGCGAGTCCCCGCCCGCCGCTCTTGTCCCCGCCGACACCGCTGCCTTTCGCGCCCTCTACGGTGCCCTCGCGCGTAGCGAACGAGCAATCATCCTTCCGGCTCCGGCTGACAGCCTCTGGCCATCGCTCGAGCCGATTCTGCGAAAGGTTGCGAGCCTGCGCCTCGGGAGCTGACCGGCACGATGCGCACCCTCACACTTGCGAGCCGAACGCTCGGCGCGACATTCGGTGCCGCGCTCCTGGCGGCGAGCGTGTCGGGCCACGTCGCCGATTCTAGCGGTGCAACGCAGGCCAGGCCGTGCGCGACGGCTGAGTACCACCAGTTCGATTTTTTCGCGGGCGATTGGGATACCTACGAGGTGGGCGCCCCCGCCAAGGTGGTGGCCCGGAACCATGTGACGCCGATGCTCGGTGGCTGCGCGCTGCGCGAGAACTATGAGGAGCCCGGCGGCCACAAAGGCGAGAGCTTCAGCACGTACGACGCCGGCCGGCGCCTCTGGCACCAGAGCTGGGTCACGAATGACGGCCAACTTCTGCTGCTCGACGGACACTTCGACGGCAAGCGGATGGTGTTGACCGCGACCGAGACGCTTGCCGGCGGCACCCAGCGGCTGGTGCGCGGTATCTGGTATCCCGACTCCAGCGGCGTGCGTGAAACCGCGGATCGCTCGGCCGACGGCGGCAAGACCTGGACGCCGTGGTTCGACATCATCTTTCGGCCCCATCACCGCCCGTAGCGTGAAGCCTCGCGCCGCGGTCCTCACCCAGAGCCCGCTGCTATCCCGGGGGATGACGGGCCGGATGTTCACCAACCTCGACGACAACAACTCCCACCCCCCGCGCGTCGCCGCGCACATCGCCGGTCTCTACGTCCCGGCCCTCCGCATCCCCGAACCCGCTAGATAGTCCGCTCGCGCAGCGCCCACGCATCTCTCCCCTTGTGTGGCGATGGGACTCGGCGCTACACTAGCGAGACGCATGATGTCCGATGCCGGACGCCGCCCGCCCTTCCGCCTCTCCCTTGGCGCGAAACACCTGGTCCGCGACGTGGATCAGGAGATCGAGTTCCACCTGGCGATGCGCACGCAAGCGCTCATCGCCACCGGCCTTGATCCCGAGATCGCCCGTGCCCAAGCCGCCGCCCAGTTCGGGGATTCGGCCGGCGTGCGTGACGAATGCATCACCATCGATACTCGACGGACCCGAGCCATGACCGCCTCCGAGCACCTCGACAACCTTCGGCGGGACGCCGCGTACGCCATCCGCACCCTGCGCCAGCACCCCGGGTTCGCGGTCGTCGTCGTCCTCATCCTCGCCCTCGGCATCGGCGCCAACACCGCCACATTCAGCGTGATCGACGCGCTGATGCTCCGCCTGCTTCCGGTCGATCACCCCGGCCGGCTCGTCACCATCGGGGACCCAGCCTTCACCGGATCGGTTGTGTCGGGCTCGCCGCGCGCGGACATCGCGTCCTATCCGCTCTACCTCGACCTCCGCGACGGAAACCACGTCCTCGCAGGCCTGTACGCCGCGGGCCTGATCACCGAGCTCGATGTCATCGCCGATCAGCGACCCGGCGCCCGCGGCGGCACCCCTGCGGAAACGGAACACCCCCGGGGGCGCTTGGTGTCCGCCAATTTCTTCAGCGTCCTCGGCGTCCGCGCGTCCGCTGGCCGCACTTTCGCCGCCACCGAAGGTCGCGTCGTCGGTGCCGATCCGGTTGTCGTGATCAGCCATGCCTACTGGCGCCAGCGCTTCGCCAGCGATCCCGCGGTGGTCGGCCATTCGATCACCATCAACGGCGCACCCTTCGTGATCATCGGCATCGCCGAACCGGGATTTACCGGCGATATCGTCGGAGAGCCGCAGGATCTGTGGGTACCGATCACGATGGAGGCGGTCCTGACGCCGAACGACCGGTGGCTCACCGAACGCCACATGTCCTGGCTGCAGCTCATGGGACGCCTCGCGCCCGGCGTGTCGCTGGCTCAGGCGCGCGCCGCCATCACGGTGCTCGAGACGCAGTCGCTGCTCGACCACGCCACCGGGCAGGACCTGGGCGGTATCAAACGCAGACTGCGCGAGCGCCCCCCTCGGATCGAATCGGGTGCACGTGGATTTTCCTACTACCGGGCGTCGCTCGCGCCCGCGATGTACACGCTCACGGCGGCGGTGGGCCTCGTGCTCATCGTCGTCTGCGCGAATGTCGCCAATCTCATGCTCGCCCGCGCGGCCGCACGTAGTCGTGAGATCAGCGTGCGCATCGCCCTCGGTGCCGGTCGCCTCCGGCTCGTGCAACAACTCGTCACGGAAAGCGCCCTGTTGGCCGGTGTCGGTGCGGTCGCTGGCCTCGTTGTCGCCTGGTGGGGACGCACCGCGTTGTTGCGCCTCGCCGTCGCCGGCCCCGAGCCGCTCCCGGTCGAGGTACACTTCAACGCGCCAGTGCTCGCGTTCACTGCGGCACTGTCGGTCGGGAGCGCGCTGCTGGTCGGGCTGGTCCCAGCGCTCCGCGCGACACGCGCCGACGTCGCAACCGCGCTCCGTACACACGGGCGAGATGGCGGTGGGGCGAGTAGCAAGCCTGGCCGATTCCCGCTCGGCAAAGGTCTCGTGGTCGCCCAGGTCGCGCTGTCGATGCTGCTGCTCGTCGGCACCGGTATGCTGGTGCGAACCACCCAGCGCCTCGAACACGCCGATGTCGGCGTCGCCCGTGATCGCCTCATTATCGCCTCCGTCGACACTAAGCTGTCCGACTACACCGGCCCGGGCCCGACCGCGCTGATGCGTGACCTGCTCAAGCGCGTGGCGGCAGTTCCCGGCGTCGAAGCGGTGAGCCTGTCGCAGAACGGTATCTTCAGCGGAAACGAGCTGGCCACGACGCTCCAGGTCGAAGGGTATACCGCCCGCGCCGACAGCGACACCGTGGTGGCGGAGGACAACGTCGGCCCCCGTTACTTCAACACGGTGGCGGCCCACTTGCTTCGTGGACGAGACGTCGAGGAGCAGGACAACGAGACTGCGCCCAAGGTGGTAGTGCTCAACGAGACCATGGCCCGCTACTACTTTCCGCACGGCGATGCCCTCGGCCACCACATCACGGCGGACAGCGCATCCTGGGAGATCGTGGGCATCGTAGCCGATGTGCAGAACAGCGACGTCCGCGGCCCACCCGATCGGCGCGCGTATTTCCCGATCGTCCAGCACCGGCCGAGGGGCACGTTCAAGATCGAGGTGCGCACAGGCGGAGATCCGGCCAAGCTCATTATGCCGGTGCGCCAGACGCTGACCGCGGCCGACCCCACGTTGGTCATCACGGACATCGATCCCTTGTCGGATCTGATCAGGGACTCGGTCGCGGAGGACCGGCTGGTGGCCAGCGCGGTCAGCTTTTTTGGCGCACTGGCGCTCGTCCTCTCCGCGCTCGGACTCTACGGGCTCATGGCGTACGCCACGACGCGCCGGACGGCGGAGTTCGGACTCCGCATGGCCCTCGGCGCGGAGCCCGGCATCGTGAGCCGGATGGTGCTGGGTGAGGCAATGACGTTGGCGACCGCCGGGATCGCGATCGGGCTCCCCGTGGCGCTTGCGACAGCACAACTGATCCGCGGCCGGCTCTTCGAGATCGGGGTCTTCGACCCGCCGTCGATCGGAATCGCCGTCGTCGTCTTGGCGGTAAGCGCTGCGATCGCCGCGTATGTGCCGGCGATCCGAGCCTCCAGCGTGGAGCCCCTCGCCGCGATCCGCGCGAACTGACCGATCCACACCGCGCCGCTGGCCTCACGACCAACAACACCCGGCGCCCTAGCAGTGAGTACTTCAGAGCGATGGCCGAATCGACCTCCGTCATCAGACATCATCGGAGCTGCGAATGCGGGCGATGATCATGATCAAACAACGGGACTAGGAGCGCGCGAATTCCAGCAGGGGACCGACATCGTGCTTGTCGGCCGCGTGGAGCGATGTGCGTCGGGATCGGGTCGCGCTGTTCCTCGGGCCCGAGCGGCGTCGCGTCATCGGGATGGACGAAGAGATCTCCCACCGTCCTAGTCCCAGAAATGGCGCGGGCTCGTCTCCTGCAGGACTTGGTGGACAAGGGCGTCTGTGTCCTTGCGCGCCACGTTCTGGTCTTCCAGCATCATCGAGTGTTCGACCGGCTCGCGGCGGCGGCGCAGGAACAGCCGCGCGCGGTCGCGGATGGTTTCCTCCAGCGACCGGTTCGGCACGAGCGCATATACCAGCTTGCAGTCCAGCGCGTCTGCAGCGCGTCGCAGCGTCGCAAGCTGGATCGTGCCTTTCTCTTCGGATAGCTCAGCGGCGACGACGGTCGGCTGCGCTACTCTCAGCCGCCTGGCGAGCTGGGCCGTCGACATGCCGAGGGCCTCGCGTATCGCTTTGATCCAGCCGTGTACCGGCGGTGCAAAGCGCGACACTGGACCCATCTCCCGGAACCTTTCATCGAGCCGTGTACGTGCCTGGGCTGTGAGGCGCGGCGTTTTCATAGACTATAACCTATAGTCTAGTGAGCAGTCGATAGACTATAGCCTATGGTTAGCCTATATGTCAATAGGCTATAGTCTATGGTTAATGCACAAACTAATAGACCATAGTCTATGGCTCATCGGGTTTCCGCATGCGCTGGCCCGCCAGAAACTGGAACCAGGCCGCCCTAGTCACGCTGCGCGTGAAGTGACGGATCAAGACGGAGGCCGGCTGCGTTCCGATGCAGCCGACCTCCGCGTGAATCCGATCATCCGCCGGGCCGGCCGTGACCGGACCCTGCAACTAGCTCTTTCGATTCGCGCGCGCGCCGTCGCGGCTCTGCATCCGCGCCACATTCTTGTCGAACTGCGCCTGCTGATCAGGCGTCAGCACGCCACGCACATCACTCACCCACTGGCTGCGCACCGCGCGGAACTTGCCCCGAGCATCGCGCAACGTCGCGCGTGCCGTGCTCACCGCCGCGGTGTCCGCGCGCGCCGCCGCCGTCCGGATCGCATGCCGCGCCGTCCGGATCTGATGAAAAAGCGGCTTGAGCTGCGTCCGGTACTGCTCCCGGATCGTCGCCAGCTTGCCGCGCTCGTCGGCCGTCAGGTGCACTCCACGGAAGAGCCGCGAATGATCGTCCCGCCTGTGACGGTGCGGCGTCTGTGGTCCGGTCTCCGTCGAAGCCGCCGCTCCTGCCGGCGCCCCCACTGTCTGCCCCGGCGCAGGCTCGGCCGGTGTCGTCGTACTTTGGGCAGCAGCAACTGTCGCCGCGCCCAGTGTCAGGGCGAGCGAAAGGCTCGCCAGATGTCGCGTCCGCATTGGGTGTCCCTCGGCCCCCGTCTTTGGGAGCCTCTGCTACAAGTGAGACCGCTCGGCGGTGTCCCGAAAATTGGCCGCCGTATGGTGAGACGGCGCCCGGCCAGAGACGTTAACGAGCCCTCACGCCTCGGTCCCGCATCCGTATACGGCTCACTCCGTTACGAGCCTACCCGGCGGCGCGGCTGCCCGCCCGCGGGTCAGCACGGCCGCCCGCAGCGCCGGCGCCCACCCCCGGAAGCCGCTTCTCGAAGCACACGAGGTCCACGAGCGGCTGGCGCGGGTCACCCGACTCGACGGTGATCGTCCCGCGGTTGGTGTAGCCCAGCCGCTGATAAAAGGTGATCGCCCGCACGTCCGTCGGAAGCGCATCCAGCCTCAGATAGTCGTATCCCTCCTGGCTCGCGATCCGCTCACCCTGCACCATGCACCATTTCCCGAGCCCCGCTCCCCGGAACGCCTCCGCCACCGCGAGCCGGTGCAGATACGCGGCCCGCGCGCCCGGCTCGGCCCACCGCACCCCCGAGAATCGCGGTGCTGCCTCCCCCAGGATCGCGAACGTCGCCGCCAGCGCCCCGCTCCTTCGCACCACGTAGAGGCGGCCAGCCGCAGCGTCCGCATGCACGAACGCCTCCGCGCGCGGATGGGCCCACGACACGATCCCCAACGTGCGGTCGACGCTTTCGCCGTAGCTCCGCAGGATGTCGTAGCAAGCGGCCGCCTCCTGGGGTGTCGCACGGTGCAACGACGGCGCGGATGCAGTATCGGCAGGTCTCATTCCGCGAGTGTACCCAGCGCGCCACAGGGGGGCAACTGTGACCGCCACCGCCATCCCAATCGTCATTCAGACAGCCCGCCATCCGACAGCCTTGATCGCAGGCCTCGCTAGGAATCGAAGCTCCCGTCGCTACCTGAGTTCGGTGACCCCTCCGCCCCAATCTCGCCCCAGTATTCCCCCCACTGCCTCACCGCCCGCGCGGGCGGCGGGAAGGCACGGGCCACCATCCACCAAACCCTCGCCGGAAGCCACCGCAGCCGTCGCGCTCGCCCGCGAGACGCTCGGGGAGCCCGAGCCTATGGCGTTGCTGCGCCAGGAAGGCGTCCTCCGCGTGATGGGATGGACGCTCGGACGCGGCCGCGCGGAATGCCGGGAGGCCGGACAACTCGCTCACATCGTCGGGATCGACCTGGTGCTGATGGGCGACGGCCGATACGCGGTCTGCGAGCGCACCGCGACGGACGGCGAGGACGGTCTCTCGCGTCTCGACGCCCGCTGCGCGGTGTTCGACACCGCCGCGGCGGCACACGACTATTGCCAGGAACAGGATGGCGACGCCACCCGCGAGGCCGCCCGGTTCGCCGCGCTTGATCACGCCACCCGCCGCTGGCCCCCTTTTCGCGGAAGCAAGCCTCGCCCCCCAGGTGGCATTTCCATTCCATTTGCCCTCGACTAGGCCTTGATGGCGGGTGGTGGCGGATCGAACGGGGTCCGAAATTTGAATGGCAGGGCGTAGGGATCGCTTCAGGGCCGGCCAATGTACAATTGGATCGGCCCTTGTGCTTCCCTGACCACGGACCGATTACCTCCTGACCAACTGTCCCCCAGGCCACTCAACCCTCCGAGGACCCATGCGCCTCTACGGTCCGATTCTGGCAACTCTGGCCACGCTCGCGTTTGCCACTGTGCCGGCTGATACCGCTCCCGCACCCGCCGCCGGCGCCAACGCGATCGCCGGCAATGCCACCCTCGCCGCCAGCCAGACGCCCCGCGCGCAGGGCGGCATCCTCGGGCGCTACGTGCTGCGCTCTGTGGATGGGGGCAACCTCCCCGCACCCATCCCCGGCGAAGACCCGCGTCACAAGCTCCAGGTGATGGACGGGGTCCTGACTCTCAACTCTGACGGCACGTACATCTGCCAGACCATCGTCCAGACTTCGTACCTCGGTCTCGTCCAGACAGAAGCGGACACGCTCAAGGGGCAATACGCGCCATTGGCTGGTGCCTCGATCGCGTTTCGCATCCCGCCCAAGGAAATCGACACGGTGGCCACGACCGGGGCCCAGATCACGTGGATGCACCCGGTCCGAAAGGGGATACGCAGCGCGCAGTTCGTCTATTCGAAGTAGAGTCCCGCGGTTGATCGGCAGTTGGATCAGCAGGTGATCGGCGCTTGTGTGCGGGGGCGGCGCGGCCGGATACCAGCCGCCGGGCGCGTTGGCCAGTAGGTCACTCTCTCCGATGATTGAGCCGTGGAAGGGCGGCCCATGACTCACGGATACCGGCGCGGTCTCGCGCCCTTCATCATTGCGCTCGCCACAACGTGCGCCGCCGGCCTCGCCGTCCCGGCCGGCCGCGCGATGGCGCAGGACACGACGCGCGCCGGACATCCGCCGCCGGACAGCTTACACCGCGTACCCAGCGACACCTTGGTGCCCACCTTCCCCGACACGACGACGCTCGAGCGGCCGGGCGTCGTCCCGCCACCCTTCCATCTCGATTCGGGTAACGTCGACTCGCTCGCGCTGGACACGCTGCGGCGCGGTGTCCGCCGCGATTCGATGCGCGCCAGCGCGGTCCGCGACTCGATGCAAAACGCCATCAATTGCAGCGGCCGCCTGATCTCGTCGATCGACATCCGCCCGCAGCCACCCTACTTCGGCTACCCGGCCGATACCAGGATCGCCGCGTTCCTGCGCAAGGCCGCCAAATGGCACAGCACGACGCGCGGACCCATCATCCGCCGATTTCTCGCCCTGCGGGTCGGCGACCGATGCGTCGAAGAACGACGCGTCGAGTCCGAACGCCTGTTGCGCGCGCAACCGTTCATTCAGTCGGCGCACATCGCCGCCTTTGCCGACGGCCAGGGCGGCGTCCGCCTCGATGTCTTTACCGTGGACGAGTTGTCGGGCGAGATCCAGGTCGGCATCGGAAGGCCGGCCCCCTATATCGACGCGCTGCGCCTCGGCAACGGCAACCTGCTTGGCAACGCCATGCGCGTGACCGGCGACTGGGCACACACGCCGAACTATCCCGACCAGATCGGTGGTGAATTCGCCGACTTCCAGACGTTCGGCCACCCGTGGGTGTTCGACGCGTCAGCCCAGCGCGCTCACCTCGGCGGAGACCTCGACGCCTCGATGGCCCACCCATATCTGGTGGATCTGCAGTCGATCGGATGGCGCGTCGCTGGCGGCAGCGATCATGACTACTTCCAGTTCCGAAACCCCGCCGATGTGTACGCGCCGACGCTCGACGTCGAACGCGTCTACTTCAACGCCGGAGGCCTCCTGCGGATCGGCAACCCCTCCGCAGGCAGGGTCAACACCGGCGACACCACGGCACGACGCACGAATCGCCTGGCGATCGTGGGCGTCGCGGTCTCACACGAACGCGATGACATCGGCGGCGGCCCCGTCCTCATCACACCCAGCGGTCTGCAGCGCGACACGACCACGGCGACCGCTAACGAGTTCGCGGGTCACTTCGGCGCCCATACCGAAGATCGCGTCAATCTGCTGGTCGGCGTGCGCGCCGTCCGCTACATCACGGTCGTCGGCATGGACGCCCTCCTCGGCGAACAGGACATCCCCCTTGGCGGACAATTCTCCGCAGTCCTCGGCCGCAGTGCCGGATGGCTCGGATCCGGGGCCCACGATGTGTTCCTCTCCGGCCGGCTCGACCTCGCGGCAGGGTCGCGCGGTTCGGTAATCCGTGGCGGCATCGAATCCGAAGCCCGGCGCGACGAGTCCACAGGACGATGGGATGGCCTGATCACGAGCGGCCGCGCCGCGTGGTACGTCAAAGCCGGCCTCGCGCGGACGCTCATCATCAGCACCGACATCGCCTACGGCCAGCGCGTCCGCACCCCCTTCCAGCTCGCCCTCGGCGATCCGGACGGCGGGGTCCCGGGCTATCTCGGCACCAATGTCGCCGGCGCCGCCCGAGGCGTCGGACGAGCCGAATACCGCAACCTGTTCCGCCCGCCCCTCCATCTCCTGCGCAGCGCCGCGACATGGGGTTTCGCGGGATTCGTCGACGCCGGACGAGTGTGGGCCGGCGACATCCCATTCGGCACGACGTCGCCGACCGTCGGCAGCGCGGGCCTGGGCCTGCTCGTCGGGGTGCCACGCGAGTCCCGCCAACTCTGGCGCATCGATCTCGCTCAGCCGCTCGTACGCCAGCCCCGATCGGGTCTGGAGGTCCGGGTGTCGTATTCGAGTGCCGCCCGCGTCTGGTGGACGGAGTCGCCCGATGTCACCCGCAGCCGCGAGCGGACAGTCACTCCGAGCCTGTTCAGCTACCCGTAACGCCGATCCGCGGGCGTCCCCGAGCGCCACCACCACGTCCGCGATAAAGAATTGTCAGCCGGGATTAACACCGGCCGCCCGGAGCCGTCACCCATGAGGAGTTTGCGAATTCCCGCTCGGCCATCATGGAGCTTCCCGTGAGCACCAACACCGCCGCTCAAGCAACGCATCGCCGCGCACTCTGGCTCGGCGCCGCGGTTCTGTTCTGCATGTCCTGGAGCGCCAGCCCCGCCGTCGCCCAAAGCCCGGCCAGCAGCCCCGCCGCCGGCGCCGCGATGAACGACACCGGCGAGATGGCCGCGATGAGCACGGCCATGGACGGAGGGCTCATGAACGCCCCCCACATGCGCATGACGGTGCTCGGCCGGCCGCAGCCAGGCGATAGCGCTCGGGCCGCCGCGGTCCTCGTCGCGCTCCGCGCTGGCATTGCCCAGTACACCGACTTCCATCGCGCACTCGCCGATGGGTTTCACATCTTCGCACCCAGAGTCCCGCAGCATGTCTACCACTTCACGAGCAATCGCCACGGCCTGGAGGCGCTGGTGCATTTCGATCCCGCCGCGCCGACGTCGCTTCTCTACGAGCGCACCGGGGATTCGTCCTACAAACTCGTGGGCGCGATGTACACCGCACCGAGATGGGCATCGCTCTCCGATCTCAATGAGCGGGTCCCTCTGAGCGTGAGCCAGTGGCACGTGCACACGAACTGGTGCGTGCCGAAGCGCGGCGACTGGGCGCGCATGGGCGAGAAGGGTCCGGATGGCCGTCCGCTATTCGGCGGACGCGGATCCATCACGACCAGGGAAGCCTGCGACGCCGCGGGCGGCCGCTTCGTCAAGCAGGCATTCGGCTGGATGCTGCACGTCTATCCCGGCGCCTCGGACCCGGCTACGATCTGGGGCCGGAACGCCATGCACGAGATGGCGGGAGATCACGAGGACTGACCCCGCCACCGCCCGGCGCCGAGGCGCCGGGTCTAAAATTAGGTCTTGGACGTGGGCGGATTCGCCACGCCGCACCGGGCGATCAGCGAATCCGCATCGGACATGGCATTGGCATCCACAGGCTCGTCGATGTCGGTCGGCCCGCGCCGGTTCTCGTCGATTGATATGGTGCCGGCCACCACGCGCATGGTCGACGTCCCATCGGCCACACCGCTGACGATGATCGACAGCACGTCCTTGCGGCTGTACTCGTTGGGATTCGCTCCCGCGTTGCTCCGCGGCAGTACCTTCGATGCTTCGACGTCGCGCTGGTCGCGGTGCACGGTGTCCACGACGACTTTGTAGCCCATGCCGGTGGCTTGCGCGATCGCACAGGCGTAGACATCGCGTGCGGGTGCAGGGACCGGCTTCGTCGACGTCTGCCAGAGATGCCCGCACCCCGCGAGCACGATCCCGATCGGGACCCCCGCGACCGCCGGTATCCAGCGGCGGCCACGCCGCCGGGCATGCGCCAGGCCACGGGTCACTGTTCCATACGATGCGTGAGGCATAGTTTCTGAACATACACCTCGGCACTGGAGCGCGAAACAGCGTATGCGCGTATACCTCAATGGCCGGTACGTGGATTCGGAGCAGGCCACCGTATCCGTCACGGACCGCGGGTTCCTGTTCGGCGATGGCATCTACGATGTGGTACGTGGGGCAGGCGGCGAGCTCATCGAGGTCGATCGCCATCTGCGACGCCTCGCGCGGGGCGTGCGAGAGCTGCGTATCACGCTGGACGACGGCCGGATCGAGGAGCTCCGTCACATTTCGCGGACACTCCTTCGCGAGAATCACCTGGACGGCGACGCGCTTGTCTACTGGCAGGTGACTCGCGGCACCGCTCCCCGCACACACCAGTTCCCGCCCGCCGGAACGCCGCCTACGGTCCTGGCCAGCGCGAGTCCGGTCGCACTCCCGCACGCGCTCCGCACGCGCGGCGCGTCGGTCATCACCGTACCCGACGTGCGATGGGCGCGTTGCGACATCAAGTCAGTCAACTTGCTCCCCAACATCATGGCCAAGCAGGAGGCCGTGGACGCCGGATCCGACGAGGCGGTCTTCGTCCGCGAAGGCGTCATCATGGAAGGCGCATCGAGCGCCGCGTTCCTGCAGCTCGATGGCGAGCTCCGCACGCATCCGCTGACGACGCACATCCTGCCGAGCATCTCGCGCGAGTTGGTGATGGAGATCGCGGCCGAGCTCAATCTGCCGGTGCGGGAGTTCCCGGTGCTCGCGCGCGACCTGCCGCGCGTCACCGAGATGTTCATCGCGAGCACGTACAACGACATCATGCCCGTCGTCCGCATCGACGGACGCGCCATCGGCACGGGACGGCCAGGCCCGGTCACGCAGCAGTTGTACGCCGCGTTCGCCGAGCGGATTGGAGCCGTCGCCGGAGCCCATTGACCGCCCTTCTCTCGTGACGCCGCCGCCCGCTCCGGCGACATTGCCCACTGGCTCGCTCAGTGATGTCCGGGTGGACGGGGTGGCGATCGTCTACCGGCTGTTCGATGTGGGGTTCGAGATCGACCTTCCGCGAGCGGCCGATCTGCTGGCATCGAGCGCACCGTCCCGCGTCCGGCCGCTCCGCGGTGAAGCACAAGCCATTCAGATCGCGAATCCGCCGGTCGCCGTGATCCTCGGCACCGAGCCCGTACGCGTCCCGGGCGCCTCAGGCGACGCTGAAGTGTCGGCGCGCCTCTTCGACTTCGGCGGCGTTTCCCTCCGGATCTCGATCCACGCCTCGCCCGGCATGGCCTGGAACGAGTTCTCCGCGTTCGGCAACGCCGTCGACGCGGGCATCGATCTCTCTCCGGTGTTCGAACGACACCTCGGCGCGCTGCTCGATCGCATCGCCCCAGCGATCACGCGTCCCGCGATCGCGCCGATCACGGAGGATTACGTCGTCTTCCGCATCAACGCCGTGCGCGGCGCCGATGGCACTGTCGCGCCCGACGGCATCATCGGAGCCGGCGGCGCGCTGTCGCCAGCCACCTGGGGCGATGAGGACCTGGTGCCGCTCCTCCTCAACGAGCGCCGCCCCCTCTCCGCGACCGCCCGCCACGAGTTGCTCCCGCACCGGTTCTCCTACTACACCGACGACCTCACGATTCTCACCTGGGACAATGCGCTCGTCGTCGAGCCGTCGCCCGGTGACACGGACGTGCAGTACATCCTGGAGTTCGCGAACGCCCAGTTGCTCGAGCTTCGCGTCTACGACGCGGTGCTCGATGCCGAGCTGCCCGCGATGTACGACCGCGTCGCATCAGCGCGCCCGCGCCGCCAGCTCGCTCTCCTGCAACGCCGCTTCGCCGGCCTGCTGTCCGACCTCCAGGCTCTGGTCGCCGACTCGACGGAGCTGGTGGAGCGCGTCGAGAGCGCGCTCAAGGTCACCGACGACGTCTACCTGGCGCGCATCTACACCGCGGCGCTCGACATCTTCCGTGGCCGTGAGTGGCGCGCGGGAATCGACCGCAAACTCGCGATCATCCGCGAGACGTACGCGATGCTGAACGACGAATCGCAGGCCGCGCGCGCCGAAGCGCTCGAGGTCCTGATCGTCGCGCTAATCGCGGCCGAGCTGGTGCTGCCATTCTTCCTGCGGTAGCGGGCGCGCCCGCAATGATGGCCGACGTGACCCAGCGACCGCTTTTTGATCATCGCCAGCCACCCACGCAAAGGCCAGTCGCCGAGGGCAGCACGCGCCGTTCGCGAACGGCGCCATCCCAGCCGCCCGCACCAAGGCCCGTCGTCGAGGGCAGCGGGCGCCGTTCGAGAACGGTGCCATCCCAGCCACCTGCACCAAGGCCCGTCGTCGAGGGCAGCAGGCGCCGTTCGAGAACGGCGCCATCCCAGCCGCCCGCACCAAGGCCTGTCGCCGAGGGCAGCGGGCGCCGTTCGAGAACGGCGCCATTCCAGCCGCCCGCACCAAGGCCTGTCGTCGAGGGCAGCGGGCGCCGTTCGAGAACGGCGCCATCCCAGCCGCCCGCACCAAGGCCCGTCGTCGAGCGCCGCGGGCGCCGTTCGAGAACGGCGCCATTCCAGCCGCCCGCACCAAGGCCTGTCGTCGAGGGCAGCGGGCGCCGTTCGAGAACGGCGCCATCTCCGCCCAACATCCGGCGCCGGTGATGCGTACAACGGGATGGATGAACCGGACAAACGCGGGAGTCCTGGCCGTCGCCGCGATCGTCGCGTCGCGCGAGCTGCTGCTTCACTCGGCGAGGCTCGCCTTTGCGCCCCGCCACCCAGTCGCGGCCGCCGCCCCGTTCTCGTGCGACGCCGTGAGCCCGCGCGACGTCATCCCGCCGCTCGCACGCATCGATTCGGGTGAATACACACTCACCCTCGTCGCGACGGGCGGTTCGTCCTCCGGCGCGTCGGTCCGCGGCCGGCTCTGGCTGCGCCGGACCAGCATGCTCGACACATCCACCAAGGCCGCCACGCGCGCCCTCACCGCCGATACCGCGAGCATTCCGCTGTATGGCGCAGTGAATGTGGATCTCGCAGGCGTCGGCGTGCCCGTCGCATCCGGCACATCCGGCCCGGTCCCCGACCCGCGATCGTTCGATCCCGTGCGGCCCGGAGTGCTCGTCACCCGCCGCCTGTCGAAGGCGGTGGGCGAAGGACGCTGGCGATTGCTGATCGGCACCAGCGCCAACGATCGCCGCGCTCCATGCGATTCCGCCGGCGATTGCCCTCCCACACCCGCCGCCGGATCAGGCCTGGCGCTCAGTGTTGCCCGGATCGGCCAGGACGAGTTCGCCGGGAGCTGGACCGCGATCGGCGCCGACGACGGCGCACGAGGCTACTTCTGCGCCGTTCCGGTCCACTACTTCGGGTTCCCCTATCCCCAGAAGCGCCACATTCCGTAGACCGCGTTAGCATACGCAACTAGGGACCCGCGCGGAGCAACGCATGTTCGGAGACATCGGCATCGAAAAAATCTTCCTGCTCCTGATCGTGGTGCTGCTGCTGTTCGGAGCCAAGCGCATCCCCGAGATCGGCTCGTCGATCGGCCGGGGGATCCGCGAGTTCAAACGCAGTGTCAACGACCTGCAGAACGAAGTCCACGCCTCGGACACCACGCCTCTTCGGCCGGCGCCGCCGGTTCCCCTCGATCAACCGCCCGCCCCCGCGAGTGCGGAAGAAACCCGGCGCGAGCCCAAGCGGCTGCTGATGTAACCGGCCTACGGTACCAGCACGCGGCCGCTCGTACCCTCCGCTGGCCGCAGCCGGCGCCGGCGCCGGTACGGGAAGACATCCAGCATCTCCCCAGTCAGCACCCGGGTCTGCATGTCTCGCCAGTAAGAGACATCCAGCAAGTCGCCATGCGCCGCCAGAAAATCGTCGCGCAGCGCGCCGGGCGGCACGAGGAATACGCGAAACTCGTCCGGAAAGACGTCGGACTCGCCCACGTAATACGGCGGCTCGGCCGCCAGCTCGTCCTCTTCGTGAACCAAGGCGGGGAGCGCACGGAACCGGCAATCGGTGAGCAGCGCCAGCTCGTCATAGTCGTAGCAGATCACGCGGCCGTGCCGCGTCACGCCGAAGTTCTTGAGCAGCATGTCACCGGTGAAGATTCCGGCGCCAGCCAGATCCTTGATCGCCTGGCCGTAGTCGAGTACCGCGTCGTGCGCCGCCGCCGGGGCTGCGTGCCGCAGAAACAGGTTGAGCGGCGTCACCCGGCGCTCGGTGTACACGTGCTGCAGCACGACGCGGTCGCCGGCGACACGCACGGTGCCCGCACAGGTCTGCAGCAATAGCTCCAGCACCTTCGGGTCGAAGCACGCGACCGGAAACTCCAGATACTCGAACTTCTGCGCGTCCGCGAGCCGCCCGACCCGATCTCGTACGAACACGAAGTGGTACTTCTCCATCACCGCCTTGCGCGTCGTGGTCTTCGGAAAGTCAAAGCGGTCCTTGATCACCTTGAACACGACGTTGAAGGACGACAGCGCGAACACCGTCATGACAGTGCCCGGATCACCCTCCGCGATCGTAAACCGCGCGTCGGGATTCTCGGCCAGATGCCGCATCAGACTCCGGTACAGCACCGTCTTGCCATGGCGGTTGTAGCCGATCGCCGTGTACAACTCGTCCACCCGCTTCTGCGGCATCAGCGACGCCAGAAACTCCACGACACCGGCGGGGTCGAGAGTGTCCACCTGGAAGTACGACCAACTGAACCCGAACACCACGCTCGCCTCGTCGGTGGTCGGCAGCGCTGCGTCGACCACGATGCCCGACGGTCCGTGCGCGAGCGCGAGGATCAGCGGAACCACCCGCCGCCCAGACCGGATGCGGGCGACGACGTACACGCCTTTATTCCTGTAGAACGGCGACCGGAGCACGTCGATCCCGTCGAGCGGCGCACCCGAGCACCGTTCCTCGAGATCCGGGGCCACGATCGCCGCCGCCCGCTGGGCGTCACCCGCCCGGTCGGCAAACGGCACATTCCAACTGAAGAGCGCCAGCACACGCTCCATGGCGCCGCCGTCCAGCCTCGTCTCGGGCAACGTCGTGTATAGTGCGCTGAGATCCGGTATCCGCGCCGGCGCCTCGGTCTCGACAAACGTGGTCGCCGGATCGCTCCCTACGGTCTCCTGCACACGCCGCGCGACAGAGTTGTAAAAAGTCTCGGCGATATCGGCGTCGGCCCGGTCCCGCACGGTCGCGCTGTACACCGCCTTCGCCATCTTCCACGTGTCCGGATCGCCTCGCCCGCCCAGTTCCGCCTCCGCACGGTGCCCGGCGTCGTCCGCGCACTGCTTGTAGAGCGCGATCCGCGTCGATGCGTCGATCTGCGCCCCGGACCAGTCCCGGCGCTCGAAGCGCGCCTGAGCCTGCGTCGTGATCGTGCGAAATGCGTCGTGATACGTTACAAACCCGTCGTAAAGACGACGCGCCACCGCGGCCGCTGTCCGGTTGCCGGCCGCGCTCAACCCGCTCATAATTCCCGCGCCACTACACGTCCCCAGGCCATCCGGCCATCATTCTCCATGCCGACATACACGAATCTTACCGCGCCCACCACGGGCGAAGCCATCACCATCGACGGTGGAACGCTTCGCGTCCCCACCGCGCCAATCATCCCCTTCATCGAAGGTGATGGGACAGGACCCGACATCTGGCGCGCCTCTCGCCTCGTCTTCGATGCCGCCGTCCGCAAAGCCTACGGCGGCAAACGCCGCATCGAATGGCTCGAGGTGCTGGCAGGCGAAAAAGCCAAGAACCAGCTCGACAGTTGGCTCCCCGATGACACCCTGGCCGCCATCTCGCACTACCTCGTCGCGATCAAGGGACCGCTCACCACGCCCATCGGCGGTGGATTCCGCTCCCTCAACGTGGCGCTGCGGCAGAAACTGGATCTCTATGCCTGCGTCCGCCCGGTCCGCTATTTCACCGGCGTGCCGTCGCCGGTCAAGGCACCCGAGCTCGTGGACATGGTCATCTTCCGCGAAAACACGGAAGACATCTACGCCGGGATCGAATACAAAGCGCGTTCCGCCGATGCCAATCGGCTCATCCAGTTTCTGCGCACCGAGATGGGCGCCACCACGATCCGGTTCCCGGACTCCAGCGGCATCGGTATCAAACCGATGTCCGAGGAAGGATCGGCCCGCCTCGTGCGCGCGGCGATCGACTACGCCGTCAGCCAGAAGCGCAAGAGCGTGACGCTGGTGCACAAAGGCAACATCATGAAGTTCACTGAAGGCGCCTTCCGTGATTGGGGATACGCCGTCGCGCGCACCGAATACGGCGCGACCGACTACCAGGGCGGACCGTGGCTGCAGCTCCCGAGCGGAATCGTCATTAAGGACGTCATCGCCGACGCTTTCCTGCAGCAGATCCTGACGCGGCCCGCTGAATACGATGTCATCGCCACTCCCAATCTCAATGGCGACTACATCTCCGATGCACTGGCCGCCCAGGTGGGCGGCATCGGGATCGCCCCCGGCGCCAATATCAATTACCTCACCGGCCACGCCGTCTTCGAGGCGACTCACGGGACTGCACCGAAATACGCGGGCAAGGACGTCGTCAACCCGGGATCGGTCATCCTGTCGGGCGAGATGATGTTCCGCTACATGGGATGGAACGAAGCCGCCGATCTCATCGTCACCTCGCTCGAAAAGACGATCGCGCAAAAACGCGTCACGTACGACTTCGCGCGCCAGATGTCCGGCGCCACCGAGGTCAAGACGAGCGCCTTCGGCCAGGCCATGGTGGAGAACATGGGATGACTGTCGTCGCGGCGATGCCGTCGGTCGATACGCTGGTGTCCGGCGTGGTGGACTACGCAGGGCTCTTTCCGCCAGCCGGGCTCGACCTGGTGACCGCCGCCCGGAATTACGGCGCGTACCGGACGGATGAGCACTGGCGCCTGCTGGGCCGCTTCATCATCTCCGCCGCACAGCTCGACGAGTTCCATGGCGCCGCCGCCAAGGCACTCCCACGGCGCCGGACCGACGAGCCGTGGCGCTTGTCTGTGCTCGCCGGTCCCGACCTCGCGGCCGATCTCGCGCGCATCACGATCTTCAACAACGCCTACGCCAAAGGTCCATCGGGACGCGCGATGGTTGACGCGGTGGAAGGGAAGGCGGCGACCGTCGCCGAGATCGACGCGCTCGCCACGGCCACGCCGCGCACGTTCGAGCTGTTCATCGAGATCCCGATCGACCCCGATCCCGCACCTCTGCTTGCCGCCATCGCCCGGCGAGGCGCTCGCGCCAAGGTCCGCACTGGCGGCGTCACGCCGGACGCCATCCCCAGCACCGCGCTGCTCGCCCGCTTCATGGCCGGTGCCGTGCGCGCACGGGTCGCATTCAAAGCCACGGCCGGTCTCCACCACCCCGTGCGAGCGATGCATCCGCTCACCTACGCCGCGGATAGCCCCCGCGCCATCATGCACGGCTTCTTCAATGTCTTCCTCGCCGCCGCGTTCCTCGGCACCGGCGCCACGGAAACGGACGCCGTCGCGGTGCTGGAGGAGACGGACCCGCTGGCGTTCCGGTTCGCGCCCGGCGGCCTCCGGTGGAGAGACCGCCATCTCACGACGACGGATCTCCGCACGACGCGCGAACAGATCGCACGAGCGTTCGGGTCGTGCTCGTTCCGCGAGCCGGTGGACGATCTCCGCGCGCTGCATCTCTTGTGAGCACACCGGACGCGACGCACGATCCCGCGCTCCGGTCCTGGGTGGCGTCGGCGAACGACGCCGCCACTGACTTCCCGATCCAGAACCTTCCGTTTGGCGTCTTTGCGCACGATGCGAACGATGCGGGCCGGATCGGTGTCGCGATCGGCGACCGGGTCGTCAGCCTGCGCGCACTCCACGCGGAAGGATGGCTCTCGGGCGATGGCGAAGTCGCCGGCCGCCACTGCGCAGGCTCCGATCTCAACGGCTTGCTCGCCCTCGGCCCCAGATACTGGCGCGCGCTCCGCACGCAGCTCTCCGAGTTGCTGCGCGACGGATCCACCGCGGCGCGAACGCCCGGCCTCGCCGACCGGATAATGGTCAACGCCGCCGAGGTCTCGATGCGGCTCCCGGCTGCGATCGGCGACTATACGGACTTCTACGCATCGATCCAACACGCCACCAATGTGGGCGCGATGTTTCGCCCCGATAATCCGCTGCTGCCCAACTACAAATGGGTGCCGATCGGATATCACGGCCGTGCATCGTCCATCGTGCCGAGTGGCACCGCTGTGCGACGCCCGTCCGGCCAGACGAAACCGGCTGATGCGGCCACGCCGGTCGTCGGCCCCACGAAAGCACTCGACTACGAGGCCGAGATCGGATTATTCGTCGGTCCCGGATCCGCCCTCGGTGATCCGGTCGCGATCGGCGACGCGGAGTCACATCTGTTCGGCGTCTGCTTGCTCAACGACTGGTCGGCGCGCGACGTGCAGACGTGGGAATACCAGCCGCTGGGACCATTCCTCTCCAAGAGCTTTGCGACGACGATCTCGCCGTGGGTCGTGACGCTCGACGCGCTCATTCCGTTCCGCGTTCCGCCGAGCGACCGCCCGCCCGGCGATCCACGTCCGCTTCCGTATCTGACTCCGCCGCCCGGCGCCGCGGCCGGCGGCATTGACCTCTCCATCGAGGTCACCCTCCGGTCCGCCCTGATGCGCGACCGCGGCAACCCGGCGGTCCGTCTCAGCCGCAGCAACGCACGCGACCTGTATTGGACTCCGGCGCAGCTCGTCACCCACCACACCAGCAACGGCTGCAACCTCCGCCCTGGCGACCTGCTCGCCAGTGGCACGATCTCCGGCCCGACGCGCGACGCCGTCGGCTCGCTCCTCGAACTGACTCGCCGCGGCGCCGAGCCGCTGGCGCTCCCCACTGGCGAGACGCGCGGCTTTCTCGAGGACGGCGACGAGGTGGTGATGCGCGGCACCTGCGAACGCCAGGGAGCCATGCGGATCGGCTTCGGCGAGTGCGCCGGACGTATAGCCCCGGCACACGGCGGCGGGACCGGGCGTTAACCGGCTAACGTACAATCGGCCAACGAGTTGGCGTGACGGAGCACCCGCCGGATCCGTCGTAGCGATGCGGGCGCTTCACGGCCGTGGAACCGCGGTAGCCGTGTTGGCCATAGTAGTGTACGATGCAGGGCTCGGGGAATCAGGCCCCGTCTGGCTGGCGGCTGGCCTAGGTCTTTCGCAGGACCTGCAGCCCCCAGGCAGCGGGGGCCGTTCGAGAACGGCCCCAACGAGGTGGATGAATGACGGGTGGAAGTCGGATGATCGCCGGTGCAGCGCTGGCGGTCGTGTGTGCGATACCGGTGAATGCGCAGGAGCGCCCCGTGATCTGGACCGCGACGGCGTCCCCTGCCGCTGTCGCGCCCGGGGGGACGACGACGGTCCAACTCAAGGCTCGGATCGATCAGGGATGGCACGTCTACTCGATCAGCCAGGGACCGGGGGGCCCGATTCCCACCCGTATCGCGCTCGCACCTGGCCAGCCTTTCGAGTTGATCGGAGCGGTCCGCGGCCCCGCCCCCGAGACACGCTTTGACTCGAACTTCGGCATCAACGTCGAGACGTACGATGATCTCGCGACCTTCGCGCTGATCGTGCGCGTGGGGGCCGATGCGCGGCCCGGCACGGACACACTCGCGATCAAGGCACGCTTTCAGACCTGCAACGCGTCGCTCTGTCTCCCGCCCCACACCGAGACGGTGCTCGTCCCGGTGACCGTCGCGCGCGCGGCCAAATCGGCGACCTGAGGATCGTCGCATGACGCTCGCCTTCATCTGGCTCGCGGCATCGGCCGGCGCGCTGTCGCTGCTGACGCCGTGCGTCTTCCCGATGGTGCCGATCACGGTGTCGTACTTCACCAGCCACGCCGCCACCGATCGCCGCACGTCGATCCGCCACGCGCTGGTCTTCGGATTCGGCATCATCGCCAGCTTTACGGCGCTGGGCCTGGCGCTCGCGGTGCTCGTCGGCGCAGCCGGCGTGACGATGCTCGCTGGCAACCCGTGGGTGAATCTCCTCCTCACGGCGATCTTCGTGGGCTTCGCGCTCAACCTCTTCGGCATCTTCCAGGTCGCGATCCCGAGCACGTGGCTCACGTCGCTCGACAATGCCGTGCGCCGTCAGGGCGCAGCCGGGCGCGGCGTCGGCGTCTTGGGCGCGCTCCTGATGGGCCTGACGTTCACGCTGACATCGTTCACCTGCACCGCGCCCTTCGTCGGAACGGTGCTTGTCACCGCCGCACAGGGGAAATGGCAGGAACCGCTCCTGGGCATGCTCGTCTACTCGACGGTCTTCGCGGTCCCGTTCTGCGTCCTCGCCCTCGTGCCGGAATGGGTGTCGAGACTGCCCCGCGCCGGCGGCTGGCTGCAGTCCACCAAGGTCGTCATGGGCTTCGTCGAGCTCGCGGCCGCGATGAAGTTCCTCTCCAACACCGACGTGGTGTGGCGCTGGGGCGTCTTCACGCGCACCGTTGTCCTCGCGAGTTGGGTCGTGCTCGCCGCGATCACCGTGATCTACTTGGTGATCTCCTTGTTGCGGCAGCCGCGGACCACCGGCGGACAGCAGCTCTCCCGCGCCATGCGCACGGGCTACCTGACGGCGTCGGCCGGTGCACTCGCCATCGGTGCCTGGCTGGCCACGGGCCTCGCGGGCCGCTCACTCGGTGACCTCGAGTCGTTCCTCCCGCCGACGGATTACGAGACCGCCGCCGCGACGGCGATCAACCACGGTGCAACGGCCCCGGCGTCGCTGGCGTGGCGCCTGAATGACTATCCCGCCGCCCTCGCACTGGCGAAGCAGCAAGGGAAGCGGGTGTTCATCGACTTCACCGGCTACACCTGCACGAACTGCCGGTGGATGGAAGCCAACATCTTCACGCGCGCCGACGTCAAAGCCGCCCTCGGACAGTTCGTGCTGTCACGACTGTTCACCGACGGCGATGGCGACATGTACGAGCGGCAGCAGGCGTTCCAGGAATCGCAGTTCAAGACCGTCGCGCTCCCGCTTTACGCCATCGTCGACGCCGATGGCCGGACGGTGACGAGTCTCCCGGGCCTTACGCGCGATCCGGACGTGTTCGTGGCGTTCCTGGAGAAAGGGCTCCAGGCTCCGGACACCCACTAGCGGCGTTCTCTCGCCCGATCCGTTTGACCGCTTCGGCGAGCATTCGGAAATCTTCCCGGCGGCTGCGGTGGTTGACGTTGGCGACACGGATGGCGTAGCGGCCGCGTAGCCTGGTCCCCGACGGTACGGCGATCCCCTCTTCCTGCACGCGAACCAGGATCTCCGCGTTGAGCGCATCGAGTCGCTCGGCCGCCACATCCGCCGGCGCATAGCGGAAGCACACGACGTTGAGCGGCACGGGCGCCAGAAGCTCGAGTTCCGGATCGGCGCCGATCAGCGCGGCCAGGTATGCGGCATCCGCGACGTTCTGCTCGATGAGCGCCGCGTATGCGTGCACGCCATGCGCTTTCATCGACATCCAGACTTTCAGCGCCTTGAAGCTCCGCGTGAGATCCATGCCGCGCTCGGCAAACGGGAACCCGCCCGCCGTGACACCTCGCGTCACCACCGCCAGATAGCTCGCCGACGACGCGAAGGTCGCGTGGTGCACGGCGGGATCGCGCACGAGCACGCACGCCACGTCGAAGGGCAGATACATCCACTTGTGGAGGTCGAAGCTGAGCGAGTCGGCATGCTCGATGCCGGCGACGATGGGCGTGAGCGCAGGCGAGAGCCGCGCGAGTGCGCCAAACGCGCCGTCCACGTGGAACCACAGCCGTTCTGCGCGGCAGTATGCGGCCAGCCGCTCGAGATCGCCGGTCGCGCCCGTGTTCACGGTCCCCGCGGTCCCGATCACGCAGAATGGCAGATGCCCAGCCGCGCGGTCCGCCGCCACCGCAGCCTCGAGCGCCGCCACGTCGATCCGGTACGCGTCGTCCACCGGTATCTGCCGGAACGACGCGCGCCCCAGTCCGAGCAGCTCCGCCGCCTTGTTCGCCCATGCGTGCGTCTCGGTCGATCCGTACAGCATCAGTCGCGATCCCGCGCGCCCCTGCAACCCTTCCTCGCGCACGTCGAATCCTGCGTCGCGTGCCTTGGCGAATCGCGCCACGGCAAGCGCCAGCACGTTCGCCATCGTGGCGCCGGTCACGAGTATGCCGCTCGCGCCGGCCGGCATCCCCATGAGCTCCGCCAGCCAGCGTATCACTTCGTGCTCGACGAGCGCCGGCGCCTGGTTGAACCCCGCGAGATGCGCGTTGAGTCCGGAGGCCAGCATGTCCGCCATCATGCCGAGCGGCGTCCCGCCGCCGTGGACCCAGCCCCAGAACCGCGGATGGAGATTGCCGTTGGGGTAGGGAAGCACGGTGCGCACGAAATCCTCGTACGCCCGCTCCGCGCCCTCGCCCTCCCACGGCACGGGTCCACTGAACGATGCCCGGATGCCGGCCGGCATCGGCTGCCACGCAGGCCGGTCACGCACGGTGCGGAGATGCCCGAGCATGTCGTCCACCATGCGGTGGGCCAGCACCGCGAACGAATCCCAGTCCGCCGGATCGAGCGTCGCCGCCACGTCTCCCACAGCGGCCGTGGACGTGCCACTATCGGTCGCCATACCCCGACATTCAGTTGCCATGCGCGGAAATGTCGTCAGGCGAGCTCGCCCCTGCTATGCAAATCGCGCTGCGCAATCGCCGGCAACGCGCTGTCGCATTTCGCGACACCACCCCCCGGCGCCGGGTGTGACTGGGGTCACGGATGGCGACATTCTGACCGCTGTACTCTATAGCCGAGTCCGCCAAACGGGCGGGCTCCTTGTGCCAGTTCCCCCGCTGGACGGAGCCGATGGCCCCCGCACACGCTATAGCCACCTCACCGATGTCCGCCGCACCCGCGCGCGGCGGGTCGCTCCGCGTTCTCCTGGCCGAGCGGCGCGCCAGCGCCTACTCCGAGGTCTCACGCCGCCTCAAGAGCCGCGGCCATGAAGTGCTCGCCCGTGTGACGAGCGCGCAGGGCGCGGTCGATTACGCAGGCTTCCTCACGCCGGACGTCGTGCTGGTCTCTCCGGTGCTCGAGGACGGGCCCGGACTTACGGCCGCCATGGCCGTCGCACGCAAGCTGCCCGGGATGGCGGCGGTCGTGCTCACCAGTCACCCCGCCGCGGCCGATCCTGCCTCCCGGCCCAAGTGGGGATCCGTCGCTCTCCTGCCGGTGGACGCGGAAGCGGACGAGATGCACGAGGGGCTCTGGCGTGCCGTCATGCAGGCCCGGGAAACGTCGGCGGCCGCCGAACTCTCACGCGCCGCCGAGATCGGGCCGGACGAGCTCGCGTGGTCTCCGGACGCCGTGCTTGGCATCGGCACACCGGCGGTCGCGGAGTCCCACGCCTCAGGTGCGGTCGAAGACCCGTCGATCGCCGAGATGGTCGACGCGCTCTACTCACCGCCCGCCATCGAGGTGGTGACGACGCCTGTGATCCCCGGAAGCCGTCCCGTCAGTCCGATGCAAGAGAGCGACGCTGACATCGTCGCCCGGGCAGCCTCCGCGCTCGTCGAGCGCGCACGTCTCACGCGCGTCACTGCGATGCGCCTGATGGAACAGGAATCGGCCGACACCGGCCAGTCGATTGCCGACGTCGCGCGCGCCATGCTGTTCGACGTGGACAGCGACTCGATCGAGGTCGTCGCACCAGGCGGGTAACGTCCGGCAAGCGAGTAGCGATCGTACGCTAGCGCCCCTCCCATGGCGGCGCCGGGCCTCCGCGGACCCGGCTAGTTTTCGCGTCAGGACCGCACGCGGAGACGATGGTGTCGCGAGCATTTGTGAACGAAGACGCAAGCGGGAAGCCCAAGGCCCGTTCGCCCGTCGGACTCCCGCCGCGCGACGATCCGGGCTACGACGCGGCGGCGGCGGAAGCGCTGCTCGAAGGCGCACGCGCGGGCGACACCGGCAACGCGGAAGAAGCGACGGGCTACTACTGGGGCGAACGCCGCCTCCGTCCCCACGTCGAGCGACTCCTCGAACGCGCCCGAACCGACGGCGACGAACGCCTGATCCAATTGGCGGAACGGTACCTGGGATAGGCAGCAACCCCCGCTCAGATCCTGCCGTACCACTGCACTCTGCTGACGGGGCAGCAGGTGCCGTTCGAGAACGGCACCCTACGGATAGCACAGCAGCACCGGCACTCTCTCAGGCCGCCCCGGCTACCGTGACCGCGGCCGCCCTGGCCACCAGTTCCAGTCTCCCGCCAGCCGCAGCAGCGCCGGTCCCACCGCCATCCGCACCAGCGTCGCATCGATCAGGATCGCGGCCGCGAGCGTGAACCCGAGGATCTTGATCAGCAGGAAATCGCTGAGCGCGAACGCCGCGAACACGACGATCATGATCGCCGCCGCACTCGTGATCACGCCGCCCGTCCGCGCGACGCCGTCGGCCACCGCGGTCTCCTCGCTCTCCCCACGCCCGGCCGCCTCCGCCACCCGCGACACGAGAAACACTTCATAGTCCATGCTGAATCCGAACACGAAGCAGAACACGATGAGCGGCACGGCGGGAAACAGCCCATCGATCGGTGCATTGAGCCCGAGCAATCCAGCGCCGTAGCCGTCCTGGAAGACGAGGACCGCCGCACCGAACGCCGCCGCGACCGACACGAGGTTGAGGATGATCGCCTTGATCGGCACGAGCACCGACCGGAATCCGATCAGCAGGGTCACGAACGAGCCCGCCACCACGAGCCACACGATGGTCGCCATATGCGCGCGCACCTGATCCTGATATTCGGCGTTGAACGCCGGCAAGCCGCCCACCAGCACCCGCGCACCCGGTAGACCCGTCAACGCGCCGGGGCCAGCTACCCGGATCTCACGCGCGAGACTCACGACCGCGCTGATCGGCACTCTCTCCCGGGGCACGACTTCCAGGATGGTCTCCCGCCCATCCCGGCTCGAGAATGCCCGCAGCACGTTGGCAGGCAGCAGGTTGATGAAACTCGGGCTGGGATGCACGGCGCCGGTGACGGACGGCAGCGAGCGGACGATCGCGATGCGCGGATCAGCCGCCAGTCGGGCGGTCGCGTGCTTCGTCGCATCCCAGCCGGCGGGTGTCAGCACTCCCGATCCGGCCGGTAGCTCGATGATGATGCGCAGGGTCTGAATCAGCCCGCTCTTGCCCATCGCGGCGAGCGATTCGAGCGCGACGGCCGATTCGGCGTGCTGCGGCAGCCAGTCCCCGCTTGGCAGATTGGCGTTGATCCGCCGCGCCTGCCACCCGAGTACCACGAGCGGGATGCCGCCCAACGCGAGCACGGACCACGGATGGGCAGACGCCCACGCGCCCCACGCCCGCCAACCCGGGTGCGGCCCGGCCTGCAGGTGCACGCCGCGTCGCCACCGCAAGGGAATTCGCAATGCATTGATCCGAGGCCCGAGCCACGCGAGTAGTCCGGGCAGCAGGGTGGTCGCAAGCAGCGACGAGGTGCCCACCACAAGCAGCCCGCCGGTCGCGATCGACCGCAACTCGGCCGCGGGCACGATCAACAGCGCCGCGAAGCTGATCACGACAGCGGTCGCCGAGAGCATCACCGTATGGCCCGCGTGCGTGAGAGCGCTCTGCGCCGCCTCCACCGGTGTCTCCCCGGCCGCGAGCCCTTCTCGAAACCGGCTCACCACGAGCAGCGCGTAGTCGATCCCCGCACCGAGTCCAAGCATCGACACGGTGTTGCGGAGCACGATCGAGAGAGGCCAGTGCGCGTACGCGAGCAGCACCGCCATGCCGAGGCTCATCATGATGCTGGCTCCGGCGACGACCAGCGGCACGCACGCGGCCACGGCGGTCCCGAACACCACGAGCAGCAGCACGAGCGTCAGCGGCACAATGCGGCGCTCGGCGCGCGTGGCATCATCCGTCGTCGCGGACCGGACGTCGTAGTTGAGCGCGGCATTGCCCGTCCACGAGAGCGTCGCACCGGGATACCGCGTTCTGAGCCGCCGCTGCAGCGCACGGGTCACCTCGCGCATCCCGACGATCCAGTCGTCGGCATGCCGGCGCGGTTGATTGAGCCCGACGACGATCAGTGTCCCGTGCGGGCTGAGGAGCGCCGTGTCGCGCGTCGAGAGGTACGATGCGGTCTGCGCCACGCCCGGCAAGCTGTCGATCGTCGACGCGATCTCTCGCAGGACGGCGCGGCCGTCCGCCGAATCAGGAGACGGAATCCCGGTGATCACGAGTAGCGCATAGCGCGCATACGGCGAGGCAAAATCCGACGCGAGCCTCCGCTCCACCTCGGCCGCCGCGCTCTTGCCGGTCCGGTTTCCGGCCACGTCGAGAGCATCACCGGCCTGTCGGGCAAATGGAGCGAGCGCCACCGCCGCGACCACCCACGCCAGCGCGATCCAGAGGCGCCCACGAACGATTGCACGCGCCAGCGCCGGCACCCGAGGGCCTCTCATCGGGGCCGAATCCGAGCCGGAACGAGCCGCCCCGCGCCCGGCATCATCGGGCGCCCCGGCATCATCGGGCGCCCCGGCATCATCGGCGGTGTTGGTGCGCTTCACGAGGCCAGAGGATAACGATTCGCGCGCCGCGGTGCGTTTGATGCCCACGAGACGCAGCCAACGCCTGTTGCGACGGCGACACAGGGAGTTGCCCGAGTGTGGGCACGCCCTGACGGACAAGGGCGGCGGGGCCCGCTCTCGAACCAAAGGTCGCCCTGGTCGGGCAACAGCCCCCTGGGGATGCACCGGCTATCGTCACCCGAAACTGGCGCGGGGGCCGCTGGCACGGCGCACAGGTCGCCCCTAACTTCGTGCCGTACTCTCTGCGGGCGGCTCTCGAGTGGCATCATCGGACGCGCTGGACCGGCTCCAGGCTGCGATCGGATCGCAGTACACACTGGAACAGGAGATCGGCCGCGGCGGCATGGCGACCGTCTATCGTGCCCAGGATACGAAGCACGGTCGCCCAGTCGCCATCAAGGTCTTGCACGCGGAGCTCGCCGCCAGCCTCGGCCCGCAGCGCTTCCGGCGCGAGATCGGCGTCGCCGCACGGCTCCAGCACCCGCACATCCTCTCCGTCCTCGATTCCGGCGAGGCGGCATCCGGCCAGCTCTGGTTCACGATGATGTACGTGGACGGCGAAAGCCTCCGCGATCGGCTCCTCCGCGACCATCAGTTGCCGCTCGACGAGACGGTCCGCATCACGCGCGAGGTCGCGTCCGCCCTCCAGTACGCGCACGAGCACGGGATCGTTCATCGCGACATCAAGCCCGAGAACGTACTGCTCACCACCGACGGGAGCACGCTCGTCGCCGACTTCGGGATCGCGCGCGCTCTTGATGTGCCCCTCGCCGATACCGGCGAACGCCTCACCGGCCGTGGCATGGTCGTCGGCACACCACAGTACATGAGCCCCGAGCAGGCCGCCGGCGAGCGCGACATCGGACCCCGCTCCGATGTTTACAGCTTGGGCGCCGTCGCGTACGAGATGCTCGCGGGCGAGCCGCCGTTCACCGGCCCTACGGCGCAGGCCGCAGTGGCAAAAATGATGAGCGGCCACGCTCCTTCGGTCCGGCGCTCTCGCCCTGCCGTACCCGAGGCGCTCGACCTCGTACTGCAGCGCGCCCTCGCGCCCGTCCCAGCGGACCGCTTCGGTTCTGCCATCGAATTCGCACGGGCAATGGAATCGGCCGAGCGAAGCGCCCTCAGTACCGCCACTGGCGTGCCTGCGGCGACGCGCCCCGAGCGGCGGATACCGAGCGGAGCCGCCCTGCTCGTGCTGGGCTTGCTCGTTGGTGCGGGCGCGCTGTTCGCGTGGCGCCGCCAGGAGGATCGCGTGCCGGCCGCCACCGCGGCCGGACCCGTCGGCCTCGCGGTGCTGCCATTCGATACGGAAGGCGACACCGCGAACATGTACTTCGCCGACGGGATCACCGACGAGATCCGCGGCAAGCTCTCGGCACTTCCGGCGCTGCAGATCATCGCCCGCACGAGTTCCAACGAGTATCGGCACAGCACCAAACCACCCGAAGAGATCGGACGCGAGCTCGGCGTGCAATACCTGCTCACAGGCACCGTCCACTCGGAGCAGCGCCCCGGCGGCGGCCGCCGCGTGCGGGTCAGTCCGGAGTTGATTCAGGTTGCCGAAGGACGCAGTGCGGTGACCAAATGGCAGCAATCGTTCGACACGACGCTGGCCGATGTCTTCGATGTGCAGTCCGCCGTCGCCAATCGCGTGGCGGACCGGCTGGGGGTCGTTCTCTCTCCGCCGGTCCAGTCGCAGGTCGCCGCCCGGCCGACCCAGAACATCGCGGCCTATGACGCCTATTTGCGCAGCTTGGCGCTCGGCGGCAATGACCCGCCGACACTCCGGCGCGCACTCGAGTCAGCCAGGCAGGCGGTCGCACTCGACTCGGGCTTTGCGGCGGCGTGGGCGCAGATCTCCAAGACCGAGTCCCTGATCTACAACAACTCGACCCCTACGCCCGCCGGCGCCGAAGCGGCGCACATTGCGGCCGATCGCGCCGTCGCCCTCGCACCCGCCAGCCCCGAGGGATACGTGGCACGCGGCCTCTACAAACTTGCCGTCGCCTACGATATCCCAGGGGCGGTCGCCGCATACGACACCGCGGTGCGCCTCGCGCCGTCGTCATCGGACGCACTCTCGGGCTTGGCCAACGGTGACGCCGCCGAGGGCCACTTTGACAGCGCGCTCGTCCACGCGCGCCAGGCGGCCGTCCTGGACCCGCGATCCCCGGGGGCGCTCGACCGCCTGTGCCGGCTGCTGCTCTGGCTCCGCCGGTATCCTGAAGCACGGTCCGCGGCCGTCCGAGGGCTCGCGGCCGACCCGACTATCCTCTCGCTGATCGAGGATCGGGCCGCAAGCCTATTGGGTGAAGGAGACCTGCCGGGCGCCCAGTCCGCCTTGCGCGACGCTGCACCCACGCTCGACCGCGCCGCGCTAGCCGCGTACGTGGCGAACTACTGGGACCTCTACTGGGTACTCGATAGCGCCGACCGCGCATTGCTGTTGACGCTGCCGCCATCCGCGTACGACGGCGATCGCGGCACATGGTCCGGCATTCGCGCGCAGGTGTACTGGATGACGGGTGATACCGTAGCCGCCCGTCGCTGGGCCGATTCCGCAAAGACAGAGTTAGCGTCTCAGCTTCGCGACACGCCGAATGACTTCCAGCGGCATCTGTTCCACGCGCTGTCACTGGCGTATCTCGGGGCGCACGTCGCGGCCGCCCGGGAGGGCGAGCACGCGTGCGCCCTCGCGCACGCCGTCGGCGACCAGTTGCTATCCGTCCCGTATTGCCGGCACGTGCTGGCCCGACTCTACGTCGCCATCGGCGATCATCCACGCGCACTCGCCCAACTCGATACGCTGCTCGCCAAACCGTACCTGATCTCGCCCGCATGGCTCACGATCGATCCCGCGTGGGCTCCTCTCAAAGGCGACCCCCACTTCGCGCGCCTCATCGCGCAGCCAGCGACACCGTCGACGAGGTGAGCGACGGGTGTTGAGCCCTCTCGCCCATCAGATGTTCCCGGAGGCGGACAGCAGGTCCGTTCGATAACGCCTCCAGCATCCGTCCCACATCCGCCGGTATCCCAAACGAATTCGCCCCTGGTAGGAGCCGGTCATGACCGGCCCTAGCTGTCGTGTGCCAGATGATCACGGAGGAAGGCCCGTTGCGGCGGGAATGGACCGCGCGACACGTCGGTGAGACAGGCCAAGTACGCCACCGTCTGTGCGAACCATTTCCTAACACAGTCCTAACGACCGCGTAGCAATTGTCGCCGCGTGCGTGTCTCAAATTGAGATACACACCGCGGAGACATACTCGTGCGATCTCGGCCAGCTACATGACGCGTGACATCCGTACAGTCGCCCTATGCGCGCTGACGATGGCATTTGCACCTCCCACACCCGCCCTGGCGCAGAACACCGACACCGCTGTGGCCCCACCGTTTGATCTCGTCACCATTCATCCCGGTGAGCCGAGTTGGATCGCGGGTGTTCGTCTCCGTGCCGCCGAGGCGCGGTACCGGGGAACCAGCTGGTGGGGAACGTACGCGCAACTGCGCTCGCAAGCGGAGGCGCGACTGGGCAACAACGACGGGGCGCTACGCTTCTGGGACCAGGCTGACGGCGGGACTTGGCCGGCTGTCTTCATACCACCGCGCCTGCGCGCGGTTCCGGCGCTCGCCCTGTTGACGTCCATCGCCGATACGGCGCGCGTGATCATGATCAACGAGCGGCATCATGCCGCGTCGGATCGGCTGCTCACCCTGAAACTCCTGCCGGTGCTGTGGGGCAAAGGCTTTCGGTATCTCGCGCTCGAGACGCTGAGCAATACCGACTCCGGTCTCGCGCGGCGCGGGTACGCGCTCGAGCAGGCCACCGGGTACTACACCGACGATCCGGTATTCGGCGAAGTGGTTCGCCAGGCGTTACGGTTGGGCTATCGCATCGTGCCGTACGAATGCGAACCGTCGCAAGAGGATTCGCTCGACGGTCTGAACCCGCAGCAGCGCCGGGACAGCATCGAGGCGCTTAATCTGTACGGCAGGATCTTTCGCGCGGATCCACACGCAAAGGTCCTGGTGCATGCGGGCTACAGTCACGTCAAGAAGTCGGTCACCAAGACATGGTCGCCCATGGCGGCGTATTTTCGGAAGCTCAGCAGCATCGACCCGGTCACCGTCGATCAGACGTCGCTGAGCGAGCACAGCGCGCCCGAATATGAGAGACCAGTTTACCGCGAGGCCATCGCGGTGGGCTTGCTTCGCACCGTCCCGATCGTGCTGATGGATTCGGCGGGGCGTTCGTATATGCCGGATTTCCCGGGCGTTGATTTTGAAGTGCTGACCCCTCGAACGACCTATGACCATGGCCGACCGGACTGGATGAGGCTCGGCGGGCTACGCGTTCCAACGGATGTGCCGACGCCGGAGTGCGTGATGCGGGTCTGTGTCGCGGAGGCCCGGCTCGCGACAGAGCCGGACAGTGCCGTGGCGCTCGACCGCGCGGAAGCGTCCTATGTCCCTCGTGTTCGGCTCTTCTTGCCCCGCGGCCAGCAAGTCCGTGTGCGCGTTGCCGATTCTGCGGGGACGGTCATCGACACGTCGCGCGCGCGAGCCGCACGCTAGTGCCGGCCCGCCTGTACGTCGTCCGCTGCCTACGATGTGAGGTGCGGCTTCCGCCAGGCCGAGTCGCATGAGACAGCGGCGGTGTCTGGCCGGCATCCGTAGGGGCCGGTCATGAACCGGCTCCTACCAGGGACAAATTCCAGCGCATCCGAATTCAGATGTCCAGTCTGGGATCTCCGGCGTATGACAGGCGTCCGCCGATGATCCGCGCGGCCGATGTATACGGATGCGGAGCCGCCGCCACACCCCCGCCGATGTGCAGCACCTCATGCCCCGCCACCTTGAGGTAGTCGGCGATCAGCCCGCGATGACAGCGCCACCAGACCGCCTCGGCACACATCACCGCTGTCCGCTGCGTTCGCGCCATCGCCAGCAACCGCTCGATCGCCGCACGAAACTCCGCCATCTCCATGTAGTCCGCATAGCCGCGAAACGAGGCGTTGCGCCACGCCAGGTTCGCGGAATCCGGGCGCGGCTCCCGCCGGCCACCCAGATCCGGGTATGCCTCGTACCGGATGCCGGCCTCCCCCAACGCCGCGCTCAACGCCCCGGCACCGAACTGCGGATGCCGGCGCGATCCCGGGAAGCGCCGGACGTCGGCCAGCACCGAGATCCCGATCGCTGTGAGCAACGGGATGAACTCCTCGATCGGCAGTGTGGAATGCCCGATGGTCCACACCGTGACAGGCCTCGCCATGGATGACATACTGTCGGAAGGGTACCACCCGGTTACTCGCCTGAGGGAGTGATGGCGGCAATGTCCCGCGGCACACGCACACCCGGCATCTCCCGGCTGACGGCAACGGCACTTGCGGCTGCGGTTGCCGCCTGGTTCGCGACCCCAGCCCGGGCAGGCGCCCAGTGGAACGACGCCGACACGCATTCGCACGCGTCGTTCCGCGGACTCAGCGTCGCACCGGACGGCACCGTCTGGGCTGGCGGCACCGAAGGAACCGTGATGCGGTCCACCGACGCCGGTGAGACATGGCAGACGGATACGGTCCCCGGTGCGGCGAGTTTCGATTTCCGCGGCGTCGCTGCGATCGACGCACGCACCGCGTTCGTGGTCGTGTCGGCCGCCGACACCGCACGGATCTACCACACGACCGACGCCGGTGCGTCATGGGCACTCCAGCTCAATCTCGAGCAGCCCGGCGTCTACCTCGACGGCATCGGCTGCTGGTCCGCACGCCGCTGCCTCGCGGCTGGAGATCCGATCGATAATCATTTCTTCACCATCACGACGACGGATGGCGGCGCCCATTGGCGTACTCGCCCCGCAGCCGCCCGGCCAACCGCCATGGCTGGAGAAGGAGCCTTCGCCGCGAGCAACACGTCGGTCGTCACCGGGCCCCACGGACGCGCATGGATCGCGACCGGCGGCGGCCCCATCGCCCGGGTCTGGCGTTCGGCGGACTACGGCGCCTCATGGAAGGTCGCCACCACACCGATCGTCGCGGGCCTCCCAACCGCAGGCATCTTCTCGGTGGCGTTCTGCGATTCGCGCCACGGTGTCGCCGTCGGCGGTGACTACGCCAAGCCCGTCGGCCATGGCGCACATGTCGCCGTCACGTCTGATGGCGGCACGACCTGGATCGCCGCCGACACGAGTCACGAGACGCCGTTCCTCTCGGCCGCTAGCTGCGTGTCGTCGAGCGGCGCCCGCATCGTCAGCGTCGGCCCAGCCGGCACGTTCACGTCCGGCGACGGTGGCCTGACGTGGACATCGCTCGGCGACACCGGCTTCAACAGCGTTGTCGCGGACAAGGATGTCCTGGTTGCAGTCGGCGCAAACGGCGCCGCCGGATCCGCGCCCGCCGCCGCGTTCGCCTCTCCCTAGCGATCGGCTGGCGACTACAGTCCAGGAGGCTGGCCAACCCCCCGCGGCGGCGGCCAGCGCGAGCCCTGGGTCACGCCATGCACCGTCGCGATGTCGTAGTCCACTTGCCGTCGCTGCCCCAGATCCCACGCCGCATGCGCGTGCAGGTTCGCGATCTCGCCGATGCCGGGACAATCCGCCTCGTGCACGTTCTGCAGGGTGCGGAGGATCGCCGCGGCCGTGTGCAACGCGATGTTCCGATGCCCGCGCTCGTGGACCAGGGTCGCGTCGAGAAAGCGCGTCCATTGCTGCGCCAGCGAGTCCGGCGTGCCCCCCGGCGCGAGCCATTGCGGCAGGGTCGTGACGATGCGCACGAACACCGCCACCTGCGCGAGCCGGCACCCGCTGTCGCTGCGAAACGGACGGAATTGCCACCGCACCTGCGTCCCGGTCAGTCCGATGTAGTCCGAGTCGCTCGCGCTCTCGCGTCCGATCCCCAGCTGCTGCGCCAGCTCCGCTGACGTCGCCCCGATCACCGGATAACGCGTCGTGTCATCCGTGATGAACACACCCGGCGGCAGCTCCGGCGTCACGTTCGCGAGCGCTAACGCCGCTCGTCCCTGCTCGCCGACCGCAGGCTCCGGCTCCGGCACGGGCTGGCTGACGGGGGGCGGCGACGTGCACGCCACAGCCAGAGACGCCACGAGAGGCCAGACCCGCCAGGAATGTGTCACGCGGTAGTATTTCACCGCGGCGCGCACCCGTCCAGCACAATCGCCGCGTGATCGTCTCGTGCCAGGGAAGAGCAGGCACTCGGGATCGCATCGTCGCGAAACCGCCAAAGCTCGCGCCGTAACACTGCGCGAGCACGCGTCAGCCGGACTCGAACGGCCGCCTCACTGACGCCTTCCTGCTGCGCGATCTCCGGCACTCCAAGCCCGCTCACGATGCCGAGTACCACCACTCGGAGTGATGCGGTACACGCCGTTTGCGCCGCTCCGATGACGGCCTGCGCCAGTTCGTCATATTCGATCCCGCCACCCACGATCTCCGGCGATGCCACGCCATGTGCCTCGTGAGCGGGCGCACGACGCCCCGCCGCACGAGCGGACCGCCGATGCTCGTCGCGTACGACGTTGCGAGCGACGGTGACCACCCACTGTCCAGCACTCTCCGGCACGATCCGGCGATACTCGCGCGCCAGGATCAGGAGCGCACGCTGCGCGAGATCGTCCGCGGCGGCCGCGTCGACCCGGCGGCAGAAGTAGCCGAACAACGACGGCCGCATCGCCGCCAGCAAGGCGTCGAGTTCGCGAGGTGACCCGGCCTGCGCTTCACGCACGAGCCTCGTCGCGGTGTCACATGCCAGCCACCCGCTCTGGCCCCCGCTCCCCGCGCCTCGCCCTGGCCCACGCCGCACTCGATCGACGCTGGTCACCCGCGAACCTTCTCACGCCAGCGTCAGCCGCTGGTCAGTATCGGGCCGCGCGGCGGCGCCACGGGACCGGCTCGGCGTCATCGGGCACGCATCGCCACGGGACATGGTGGCGCACGATCGTCACGCGCCGTTGATTGTTGGCCGCATGCCGAACCAGCCTCTCAGGCCCGCACCCGGTGACATGGCACCCGGTGACATCGCGCCGGCGGAGTTCGCCGCGGCGGGCCACGCACTCATCGATTGGATCGCGCGATACCTCGCGGACGCCGAGCAGTACCCGGTCCTCTCACGCGCCAGCCCCGGACAGGTACGATCCGCGCTGCCCGCCGCCCCCCCGGCGCTCGGGGAACCGTTCGCGGCGGTCATGGCGGATGTCGAGCGCGTCATCCTCCCCGGCGTGACGCACTGGAACCACCCCGGATTCTTTGCCTATTTCGCGATCTCCGGATCGGCGCCCGGCATCCTGGCGGAGCTGCTCACCGCCGCCCTCAATATCAACGGGATGCTCTGGCGCACGAGCCCCGCCGCCACGGAGCTCGAGCAGCTCACGCTCGACTGGCTGCGGCAATTGCTCGGGCTCCAGTCCGGATGGTTCGGGATGATCACCGACACGGCGTCGATCTCCACGCTGCTCGCGCTGGCCGCCGCGCGAGAAACGCAGCCAGCGCTCGCCGTGCGGTCCCGGGGTCTCGCCGGCCGGCCCGATCTCCCCCCGCTCCGCATCTATACGTCCGCGGAATCACACTCCTCGATCGACCGCGCCGCGATCACACTGGGCTTCGGCCACGACAACGTCGTCCACGTGCCCGTCGACAATGACTTCCGCATGCGCCCCGACGCGCTCGCGAACCTGATCACCGAGGACCGCGCGCACGGACGCCTGCCAATCGCTGCGATCGCGACGGTCGGCACGACTGGATCCGGAAGCATCGACCCGGTGCCCGCGATCGCCACGGTATGCGAACGAGAGAAGATCTGGCTGCACGTCGACGGCGCCTACGGCGGAACCGCCGCGGTCGTCCCGGAGTTGCAGCAGGTGCTCGCGGGGGTGGATCGCGCGGATTCGCTCGTCATCAACCCCCACAAATGGCTCTTCACCCCCATCGACTGCTCGGCCCTCTACACCCGGCGCCCGGACGTACTGCGGCGCGCGTTCTCACTCGTGCCGGAATACCTCAGCACGACCGCGCCGGACGAGGTCGTGAATTACATGGACTACGGGATCCAGCTCGGCCACCGGTTTCGGGCTCTCAAGCTCTGGTCGGTGATCCGCGTCTTCGGCGCACTCGGCCTCGCGGATCGCATCCGCTACCACTGCGCGCTCGCCCGGGAGTTCGCAGCTTGGGTCGACGCCGCATCCGCCTGGCGGCGCGTCGCCCCCGTCCACTTCTCGCTCGTGTGCTTTCGCTACAATCCCGGCGACCCGGACCTGAACGACGAAGAGACGGACGCCCTCAACGCCGCGATCCTCGAGCGTGTCAACGCTAGCGGCGAGGTCTACCTCTCGCACACGAAGCTCGCGGGTCGCTACACCATCCGCCTCGCCATCGGCAACGTGCGCACCGAACTCCGTCACGTCGCCACCGCCTGGCGCCTGCTCCAGGACGCCGCGGCTACTGTGCGCCGGTAGGGCGGGCGCCGGCGTTACCGCGCGCCCAGGTACCGATCCAGGAACGCGACGGTCTTGTCGCGAAGCGCGTCCGCGTCAGCTCCTTCGATGACATGGCTCTGGCCGTAAAACACCTCGAGATCGGCTGGCGCCTGCACGGCCTGGCACATGGCCCGGATGCGATACGCCTCCGCCAACGGCACGGCGCGGTCCTTGTCGCCGTGCATGATCAACACCGGCGGCATGCGCTGCACGAGCGACGCCGCCCGGGCGGGAATCGCACCTCCGTACTCGGCAACCGCCTTGACGTGCGCGTCCGTCGCTCCCGCCATCAACGCCAGAGTCCCCCCGAGGCCCGTCCCCATCACACCCACCCGGCTGGAATCCACTCCCGGCGACCGCGCGAGATCGGAGAGCGCATCACGTACCGTCCCCGCCCATTCGCGAAAGTGCGCACGACGGTCATCGCCATCGGCGGCCGATATCCCCGAACGGTCCAGGTAATGCACGATTTCGACTTCGTACCCGCGCTGCACGAGCGTCATCGCCAGCCCATGGAGAAAAGCAGCCTGCGGAGCGAGACCCGGCGCATCGTGGAGAAGCACGACGCCGGGACGACGCCCGGCATGCCCGGACGGCTCGAATCGGTCGTACGCGATCGCGGCAGCCCCGCTCCGGAAGGTCCCCGCGGTGGACACGGGAGCGGAAAACACGGTGCGCGCCGGCAAGTCTGACGCCGGATGCGGATATACCGGAGTTTGAACAGGAGTTTGAACCGGAGCGGTAATCGGTTCGGCCGTTATGACAGGAGCAGCGCGCTGCTGCTTCCGCCGCACGACCGGCACCGTCACGACCGGTACCGTCCCGCCGGGTGCCGTAGCGATCGGTGCAGGGGAGCGGGCGGCTAACGACGCGTCGGGTGTGCTCGGAGATGCCGCGGCGCGTGTCGCAGCGGCCGTCGCAGCAGGTGGAAGAGCGAGCGCGGGCCGCCCCGTGTCGGGCGCAGCGGCTTGGACGTGCGGCGCCGCGGTGTCCGGACTGTTGGCGGGATTCTCGATCGCCAACCCGCCACGCCACACCACAGCCGGATCGTCAGATCCCACGATCGTGACGTGCACCATCCACCCGAATACCTGCGGATAGAAGATCCCGCCTTCCGACTTGCACGCCTCACGGGACGCGACAGGACTGCGCGGGCCAAAGAGCGGCGACCCGTCTCTCGTGGCCAGCCACTGCGATCCGGATCCGCTAGCGGGCGTGCACCAGTTCACGTGGCGGTGCCACCGCGCGAAGCTCAGAGGAAGCCGCTGATCCAGCTCCTCGGGCGAAGCGGAGGCTGGAGCGGTGTACATCGCGCCCGCCAGCCGCAATGTGCCATCCGCGTTTTCACGGTAAAGCAGGGAGGTAGGCTTGGTGGGGTCGAATCGCCGGCTCTCCGCTCTGGCCCAAGCCCAGTTGGTCAAGTGATGCATGCGGTACGTGCCGGTCGGACCAGGCATTTCTTCGAAGCCGTCAGCCGCGGCGACTCGCACATCACCGTATTTCCGGAGCGCGTCCCGCACATCGACGAGGAGCATATCCGCTCGCGTCGAATCGTCCGCAGTTGGCAGCCGCGTCGCGCTGAGTCGCAGGTGCAGCTCGGTGTCCGGAAGTGCGTCGGCACTGAGCATGTCCATAGCGTCGACTGCGGCGGCCGACGCGCCATGGTCGGCGTCGCTCATCGTCGCACGCGGACTCCCCATCGCGACCGATCCGCCACTGCCTCGGCACGCCGCAAGCAGCACGATGGCTGCCAGGGCGGGGGCGAGCCCCCTGGCTGCCACGCCATGGGTGCTCGATCGCGTTGTCTGGGTGGCCCGGTCGCGTATCACCCTCATTACACGCGACGCGGCCCCTCCAGGTCACGCGTCAGCCTGGGCCTGCGAGCTAGGCCCCCGACGACACCCCGGCCGTAACGGCACAGTAGTCATCGACCAGGCTGTCCCACACTCGATCCCACGTGCACCGGCGCGCAAACCCCAGCGCGTTGCGGCCCAGGCCCCCTCGCCGGCTCCCGTTGTGTACCAGATCCAGCAATTGCCGGGCAAAATCCGCCGCATCTCCCGGTGCGAATGTCACTCCGGTGTGCTCCGCCAACAGCTCACGCGTCGGCCCCACATCCGCTCCGACGACCGGCAGCCCCGACGCCATCGCCTCCAGCAACACGTTGCCGAACGTGTCGGTCGCCGACGGGAACATGAAGACATCAGCCGACGCATAGAACTCGCTCAGCGCATCACCCGTCAGGCGCCCCATGAAGACTGTCCCCTCGGGCGCGAGCTTGCGCGCCGCCTCCGTGTACGGCCCATCGCCGGCGATCGCGCACCGCACACGCCCGGGCGCGGCTCGCATGACCTCCCGCATCCCTCGCAGCGCCACACCCAGCCCCTTCTCGGCACCCAGCCGCCCGACGTAGATCGCGAGCACCATGTCGTCCGTGACGCCAAGCCGTGCGCGCAGCGCCGGTGACCGATACGATGGATTGAAACGGGCGCTGTCTACGCCGCGGCTCCAGAGTGCCATATGCTGGAATCCCCGAGCCGCCAGTTCATCCTGCACGGCCTGTGTCGGGCAGTACGTCCGCGCGCCCCCGTTGTGAAACCACCGCAGATAGTGCCACGCGGTCCCGCGCAGTGCGCCCATCTGGTAGAAGCTGCTGTATGCGCTCCAGTGCGTGTGATACGAGGTCACGAACGGCACCCCCATCGCCCGCGCCGCCGCGCGTGCCGCCAACCCCATCCCGAACGGACTTGCCGCATGCACCAGGGTCGGCCGCCACGCTCGCAGCTCGCGACGCACACGCGGTTGGGTCGGGAGCGCGAGCCGGTGCTCCGGATACGCCCAGAACGCTACGCTGGGCCACCGCCGCACATCATCCGCCTCGGCACCCGCCGGATCGCTCGTCGTGTACACCCGCACCGTGGCACCGCGCGCGCGCACGGCTTCGACCAGCCGCCCGAGCAGCAGCGCCACACCGTTGAGCTGCGGGGAATAGCTGTCCGTGAACAAGGCGAGCCGAAGCGCCCGCGGATCCGCATGCCGGACCGCCGCCTGACGCCGCTCGAGCACCATCGTGCTCACAGCCGCGCTCCCCGGGCTTCGCCCTGACCTTTGTCCCGAGGCTGGCGGCGACGGTCTCCCGCGTCTACCGTTTTCCCAGTTCCCCTCGCCAATCCCGCCGCGCGCACTCGGTCGCCTGCCATGTTCACGATTCTCGCCTGCCTGTTCCTGCTCCTCGCACTGGATGGCGTATTTCGCGGACGTACGCTGTACGACGACTCGTGGCGGCCGGCCGAAGAGGGCGGGGAATCGCCACCGTCACACTCGCGGCTGCGAGCGGTGTTCTGGGGCGCCCTCTCGATTCTCTGTCTGGTGATCGCATCGCAATACGAGTGGTGAGCGGGGCGCAGCGCACATGCCGCCGCGACTCGCCTGGCCGCAAGCACTCTCCGGCGCCAGACATCCCTAGCCGACGCTAGCGCGCCGGAGCAGAGCTTCGAGCACGGGCTGCGGCACCGCACCGCTCTGCCGCGCCACTTCCCGGCCGCCGCTGAACACGATCACGGTCGGAATCCCGCGAATCTGGAACTCGCTCGCCGTCCGCGGCGCCCGATCCGTGTCGAGTTTGGCGACGAGCGCACGCCCGCGATGCGCGGCCGCTACCGCATCGACGGCGGGCGCCATCTGCTTGCACGGCCCGCACCAGTCCGCGTAGAAATCCACCAACACCGGGATCTCGCTCCCGTCGATCGTCCGCCGGAATGTGTCGTCGGACAACGGGACGGGACGGTCGAGCAGCATTGGCCGTCCGCACTTGCCACACTTTGGACGATCCTGCGCGCGAGCTGCGTCCACGCGATTCCATGTCTCGCAGAATTGGCAGCGGACGGTGAGATGCTTGTGCGCGTCCGTCTCTGGGTCTTTGGCCTTCTCGCTTTTCGCGCTGCTGCTTGTGCTGCCACTTCCGCTGTCGCGAGTGCCGTCGCTTGTATCGCTGCTCGCATTGGTGGAGCCGGCGTTGTGCTCGTAGTCAGGCATGACGGTCGAACCCGGAAGATTCGGTGTCTAGGCAGTGCGTGATGCGTACGGTGCCGTACGGGGTCGTACGCGCTGCGATATGCTACCTGCTGGAAAAGTAGCGCTCGCAAGGCCGCGCCCGGCGGCCTCCCGTCAATCAGTGCCGGTATAGCGCATTTCGTTGGTTGGCACGAATCCCAGTTTCTCATACAGGGGGCGCCCGCCGGCCGAGGCGTGGAGCACCACGCGGACCAGCCCCCGCGCACGGCTCCATTCGAGCAGGTGCCGCATCAGCAGCTCCGCCACACCCCGGCGGCGCCACGCATGCTCGGTGTACACGTTGAGCACGATCCCCTCGGGTCCATCAGTGAGCGCCGTTCCGGTCTCGTTCGGACGCGGCAGCATCGCCCGCACCTGCACGCCCGCCCCCGCGATCGGCGCATCGGTCTCATCGCCCGTCGTAGCGATCCATCCGGCGTATTCGCCCGCGGGTATCGCACGCGCGAAATAGGCGGCCGAGGCCGCGGCCAACGGGCCATATGTCGCGGCATTGAGCCGCCCCATGTCGCGGAACATGTCCGCACGATGGCGGGCAAGCAGCGCGGCATCAGCCGCCGTCGCCAGACGAATGCGAGGTGTCGTGAGTGTTCCCATGTCCCAGGGCGGTTAATGTTCTCCCACTATATCTCGCTGCACGAAGACCTGGTATCGCGATTCGGCTCCGGGCACTCTAGATTCGGGTGTCTCTGTCCGCAGAGGTCGCGTAGCCATCGCTCGGGATACAGTCTGACCCCGTGACGCCTCGCGGGGTACCCAATGCACCACAGTTGGCAATGCTCGGCCGCCAGTTCAACATGGCTACGGATCGAGCACGTGCCGTCGTCGCCACGCTGTCACCCGACGCCCTGATGCGCCGCCCCGCCGCGGATGGCTGGTCACCCGCCGAGTGCCTGACGCATCTCAGTCTCACCGCCCACATTTTCAAACCGCTCCTCGATCAGGCCATCGAGGGCGCGCGTGCGCACGGGCTCCGCGGCACCGGTCCGTACCGGATGGATCCCCTCGGCCGGATCATGCGCTGGATCATGGAGCCGCCGTATCGGTACCGCACCACGAGCAGCGCGGCGGTCGTACCGGTCGATATCGGACCGCCCGAACAGGTCCTGCCATCGTTCGTCGCCGCGCAGGATGTGCTGATCGAATCGCTCCACGCGGCCGACGGCGTCGCGCTCGACCGCGCCACGATCGTCTCGCCGTTCAATCGCCGCCTGCGGTACAATCTGCTCTCGATGTTCGCGATCCTCGCGGCACACGAGCGCCGCCATCTCTGGCAGGCCGAACGAGCGGCGGGAACCGCAACCGCAACGGCGACCGCAGCGGCACGATAACGCTGTCTGGCCGGAGATCGCCGCGGCGATGAGGACAGAGGCTACGTGCTCGACTGATCCGACGGCGATCCGCTCGCGCCGCCACCAGGGGATGCCTGCCGCGTGCCGCCCCCCGCGCTCGTCCGATGACGGCGTTTGACGCGGATCCGATGCAGCCGCCGGTCGGCCAGCCACATGAGCGGCACGCACGCGACGCCGTACGCGGCTGAGCCGATCACGACGGACATCGTCCACCGGAGCACACTTCCGGCGCTCGGCCACTCGGTCCACGGCATCATCGCGGCCAACGCCTCGACCGCGCCCAGCGCGCCCGACCATGCCATCGCCACCGCGACCCGCCACTGCCACTGCCGCCCCCCGAACCGCTGGCGATACCACGCGGCCCCGATCCACATGGTCAGGAACAGCGGGACGATCGCGATCTCCACGGCAAATGTCCCCAACGCCGGCGCGAGATAGATCCCGATGAGCGACACCGCGACGGCCAACCCGGCGATGACACCGAAGACGATCTTCGCCTGCGTGCGGCTCGATCGGAACAGCAACACCGCGCGGTCCTAGCCGCCCGCTACCGGATCCGCCGCATCCAGCATTTCGCTCAGATCCGCGCGGCACTGCGATTCGAGTCCGCGCTCCACCGCGGGATCGGCCGCGATCAGCCGCGATCGCGAATCCACCGCGATGTACGCAGAGCCCCCGGCCGCCGACGCGAACCACGGCGCCCGATGCACGCCACGCGCGAGCAGCACGACGCCAGCCGGCGGTACCACTGGCGCCCCCTCCGTCGGCTCTTCGATCACATCTTCGAGTAGACGCTTCCCGACGGCACCGAGAACGCCCGCACCGAGTAACTCGCCGCGCTCGCCGATCAGCAGCGCGACGGCCGATCCGTTCGATGCGAGAAACGGCGCGATATGGGCGCCAGGAGGCAGCATCGCCGCCGGTGCAGTGCCAGCGGCTCCATCATGGTTCAAGAGAGATCCTCCAGCCGGGATGGGCGACCGGAAAGATCACATCGCGCGCGCGGTCCGCGCAGGTGGCGGACCGCGACGGCAACCCGGGACCGATGCTGAGGTCAGCTCGGGGTCGCGACTTTGACCTCGAGGCCCGTCGGCACGGTAAAGCCCCGCGTTTGCAGCCACTCGAGCGGCCAGCGCAGAAACTCGGGAAGCGCCTCACTCGGCGACGGCACCAGTGCGGACGCCGACGCCGACGTCACACCCACCACGAGCACCGCGAGCGGCTCCGACAAGTGCGGCAGCAACGGGGCACCCGCGACTCCCGCGGCGACCGCGCCCATTACCCACACCAGTTGATCGAGCGCTTCGGATGCGGTGTCGGCGGAGCGTCGCGCACGCGCCTCTCCCGCGAGTCGCGAGACCTGCGCCGCGCGATCGGCATCCACGATGCCGGTGCGCATTGCATCGAGCACGGCGAAATACGCTTTCTTGGCGCGGCGTTCGAGCGCATGAACGGCGCGCGCGCCGGCGCCAGCCAATGGCGGCAACGGCAGATGAAACACGATGGTCGCATCAGTATTACTCGGTACGCGACCCTCCACGCGAAGCATGGGTGCCTTGGCGGCGGTTCGCGGACGGCATGCCTCGCGTTTCCTGTCGTGCATGGCGCCTCCGGTTGGCCATTTCTCGTGTGTGACGCGCGGGCGCGTCGATGCGACGGCAAAGTATCGTTCGTACCGCTCCGCCACCAGTAACTACGCCGGCGGATTTCTGCTATGAAACGACGATTGTCACGGCGATAGGCTACGGACGGACTCTGCCATATCTCCGCGAATCCGGTCCCTCTGCCGATCACCCGACGGGATCAGCCCTGCTCGACTACGACCGCGGTGCCATAACATAGGACCTCGGTCGCACCCTGCATCACCTCGGCCGCATCGTACCGGACCCCCACGACGGCGTTGGCCCCCGCGCCGTCGGCATGCTGGCACATCAGATCGAATGCCTCGGTCCGCGCCCGCTCGCACAACTCCGACAAGATCGTGATGTTGCCGCCAAACATGGTCTGTACCCTCGCCCCGAACGTCCCAACCACCGATCGCGATCGCACCGTGATCCCGCGTACTACTCCCAGGGTCCGCGTCACCCGGTACCCGTCGATGGTGAAGGCGGTCGTCGTCATGTCACTGCGCATGGGTCCCTCTGGCGGATGATGGGCTGCAGCCGAATCCCGGGACGAAGCCCGTCCCTGATCGCGGTGCCGGATAGGCGGTATCGGTCGGGACGATAATACGCCTCGATCGCCCGGCGCACGACCCGCCCGAGCAGGGGGCTGGCAACTGACAGTGCCGAACGGGTGGCGGGCGCCCGGCGGCTGGGCCATGCTTCGTCCGTGTCTCCTGAAGAGCTCATCGCGACCCGCCAGCGCCTCGGCCTCACTCACGACGGCATGGCCGCCGAACTGAATCTCACACCCGCCGTGGTGATCGCCTGGGAGCGCGGGCGCATCAAGCCTGCACGCCGGGTGGTCCAGTGGCTCACGTGGCGCGCCGGCATGCTCGACCGCGACGCCGCCCTCGCTGCGAGCGGGCTTCCGGAATGCGCCGAGTTGCACGCGCTGCACGCTGGCAAAAGCACGGATGCCGAATCATCCCGCGACCGCCGCACACGCATGGACGCCGTCCTCGCTCACCTCGCCCAATGCCCGGCCTGCATCGCCCGGCGCCGCTATATCGAGGAGCGCTTTCCGCCGATGCCGCGACCCCCAATGGCTACGTCGGTCCGCCTCTTGGTCTGGGCGTTCGACCTGTTCACCCGCGCCCGTACGTGGATCCGGCGCAAATTGTAGCTGGTTTGCAGGTGCCGGCCCGCTCGCACCCAGCCGTTCAGGCGCGAGAGATCTGTGCTTCGCTCAGGTCGTGCAGGAAGGCGGGTTCTGCACGCAGCTCACCGTGATCTGCAGCAGCGCCGCAACCATCGGCACTGCGCCCGCGGTCGCGTGCGCCAGCGCCGCCAACGGACCATGCTCGGTCAACGTTGGCGCGACCCAGGGACGGGGCAGGGGAAGAGCAACGGCTTGAGCACTCATCGACGACAGATCCTCGTCAGCAGGCGTTGGAACATATGCTGCGACGCCCAATCGCGCACTAGCTAGGACGAGCGGCCGTTGCTCCCGTCACGTTTGATGTCGTTCTGATGTCGTTCTGATGTCGTCGTCCGTGATCTGAGAGGGACGGCCCGGGATTAGCGGTTGTTTACCGAGGCGTGCCACCCACCGTGACCCGATAGCGATCGAGGGAGTCCGTCGTGACCAACGTGTCTGAATCCGCAGGGCAGGTCGAGATCGCCGGCGAAGTGCAGCCGGACGCGGGACGAGTCCTGACGCCAGAAGCCCTGGCGTTCGTCGCGCGGCTCCACCGCGCGTTCAATCCCACCCGGCTCCGCCTGCTGGACGCGCGCGCCACCCGCCAGGCCGCCCTCGATGCCGGTGCGCGGCCCGGCCTGCTGCCAGAGACCGCCGAGATCCGATCGCGCGACTGGTCCGTCACCGCTCCGCCGCCCGCGCTCGCCGAACGCCACGTCGAGATCACCGGCCCCGCGGACCGCAAGATGATGATCAACGCGCTCAACTCCGGCGCGTCGGGATTCATGGCCGATCTCGAGGACTCTCTTTCGCCCACCTGGCCCAATGTCGTCCGCGCCCACGCGAACCTGATCGACGCGGTCCAGGGCACGCTCTCCTACGAGAGTCCCGATGGCCGCACGTACCGCCTCGCTGCCCGGCTCGCCACGCTCCTCATGCGGCCCCGGGGCTGGCACCTCACGGAATCACACGTGCGCGTCGACGGCCAGCCGGTGTCGGCCAGTCTCTTCGACTTCGGGATGTTCTTCTTCCACAATGCGCGGACGCTCGCCGCACGCGGCGCGGGACCGTTTTTCTATCTGCCCAAGATGGAGAGCCACCGCGAGGCACGCCTCTGGAATGATGTCTTCGTTGCCGCGCAGGGCGCCCTCGGCATTCCCCGCGGAACGATCCGGGCCACGGTCCTGATCGAAACGATCCTCGCCGCGTTCGAGATGGAAGAGATTCTCTACGAGTTGCGCGAGCACGGCGCCGCTCTCAACGCGGGACGCTGGGACTACATCTTCAGCGTCATCAAGAAATTCCGCACGGATCCCGCCTTCGTCCTGCCGGACCGGTCCCTCGTCACCATGGCCGTGCCGTTCATGCAGGCCTACGCGGAACGCCTCGCGCGTACCTGCCACTGGCGCGGCGCCCAGGCCATCGGCGGCATGGCGGCCTTCATTCCGAGCCGCCGCGATGAGGAGGTCAACCGCACGGCGCTCGCCAAGGTGCGCGAAGACAAGCTGCGCGAAGTGGCGCGTGGCTTCGACGGCACCTGGATCGCCCACCCGGACCTCGTGTCCGTCGCACGCGAAGCGTTCGCGCATCACGTCAGCCACGCAGGCTCACGCTCCGCCACCCCTCCCGGCGGCGACACCGCACCGCTCCTCGATGTGCGGATTCCCGGAAGTGGTGTCAGCGCCGCCGGCGTCCACACCAATATCCGCGTTGCACTCGAATATCTCGCGGCGTGGCTCGACGGGTCAGGCGCGGTCGGAATCGACAATCTCATGGAAGACACGGCGACGGCGGAAATCTCGCGCGCCCAGCTCTGGCAGTGGCGGCGCCACCGCGTGCCCATCGATGGCGGAGCCCCGCTCACCGATGCGATGTACGCCAGGGAACGCGATGCGGCTGTCACTGCGCTGCGCTCGCGCACCACGGGCGTTGGCCGCCTCGCGGACGCCGCCACCCTGCTCGATCAGTTGGTGCTCGATGACGCCTTCGCCGATTTCCTGACCCTGGCCGGCGCGCCGTACCTCGATCGCGACTCGGCCGCCCAGGGATGACACACTCCGTTCAGAACCCACGCGAGGCGGGTGGACCGTGCGTCCCGAGCCGCTCCCAGTTCCGGTGGCGACCGGCCCGGGAACGCAACGATCATCTATGCCTGCACACCTGTACCCCTCAATACGGCACACACCGAGCCCCTGTTTCGGACGAGCCCGGTGACTCACGCCCGGCACGGGCGCTAGATTGCCGCGATCGCTCGGCGCAGTCCGCCAGCCAACCACCCGGCCCCGCGGCAACTGGCGCTGTGCACCCAGTGTCCAAGCCCTGAGAGATGAATCAGATGCGCACTGAGCAACCGACATCCGCCGGTGAGCCGGCCACACCGTCCCGCGGCCGCCCATGGCGCAATCGGATCGTCTGGGGCACCGCCGCAGTTCTCGCTGTCGTCGCCGGCACCGCCTGGAGCGCCCCGGCCGTGCTGCACCGGACCGGCATAGAACTGTTCGACGCGGTATTCCACGAAGTGGCCGCCCATTCGGTCGATTCGCTCTCGGAAGACGTCCTCTACGAGAACGCCGCCCGCGGCCTCGTGAAAGAGCTCCACGATCCGTACGCCGATCTCTACTCGCCCGCCGAGCTGGCGTCGTTCCTCCGGAACTCGATCGGCAATAGCTACGGCGGCCTTGGCATGGGCATCGAACAGTCCGGCGATGAGGTGACCGTCACCGCGGTCTTCGCCGGTTTCCCGGCCGCCCTCGCCGGTGTGCAGATCGGTGACCGCATCGTCGCTGTCGACGGCGAATCCACAAAGGGCTGGACGCCGGATCGGGTCTCCGCACACACCACCGGCGCCGTCGGCACGCCGGTCGAGGTGACGTTTGCGCGCGCCGGTGTCCCCACGGCGATCCGCGACCGCATGATCCGGTCGAAGGTCCACGTCCCCTCGGTCCCGTATGCCGTCATGCTGGATGCCCACACCGGATACATTCCCGTCCAGCGCTTCAGCGAGACCGCCGCTGACGAAGCGGCGCGCGCGGTCGCCCGGCTCCGCGCCGAAGGCGCGTCGTCCTACGTCCTCGATCTCCGCGGCAACGGCGGCGGCGATCTCGATGCGGCCCTCGCCGTCACCAATATCTTCCTGCACGCGAACCAGCCGGTCGTCAGCGTTCGCTATCGCGGCCAGTTGCCACAGTTGCTCAAGACCCGCGACCAGGGCGACGAAACCGCCCACCCGCTCGCGGTCCTCATCGACGGCGGCACCGCCTCGGCCTCCGAGATCGTCGCGGGCGCGCTCCAGGATCACGACCGCGCCGTCCTCGTCGGCACGACGTCATTCGGCAAAGGTCTCGTGCAGACGATGTTCCCGCTCGATGGCGGCTGGGCGGTGAAGATGACGACCGGCCGGTGGTTCACACCGTCGGGCCGCTCCATCCATCGCAACCGCACGCTCGTGAATAACCGCCTGGTCGACGACGACACGACGCCCGCTCCCACGTCCCTCCTCGGCGCGCGCGCGGGCCGGCCGACGTACCACTCCGACGCGGGCCGGACGCTCTACGGCGGCGGCGGAATCATCCCCGATGTCTTCGTCGCGGCCGATACCTTCCCCTCGTCGGCCCGCCCCATGCTGCGCCTGCTCGCCGAACACGGCGCCGACGCCCGCCGCGCCCTCGCCGATGTCGCCCTCGACGTCACCCCCGCGGTTTCGGCCAGCGGACACTCCACGTACACCGACGACCCGGCCTGGCGCGCCGCGTTCTACACCAAGCTCGAAGCCTACGGGGTCAAAGTCGACCGCCAGGCGTTTGATGCCGGCGCGCCGGTCATCGACCGGCTGATCGACCGCGAAGTCGCACGCCGCGCCTTCGGCGACTCCGCGGTCTTCCGCCGCGGCATCCCCGACGACGCCCAGCTGCGCGCCGCGCTCAATCTCCTCCACGGAGCCGCCACCGAGCAGCAGGTCCTCGCCGCAGCCGATCTCATTCCGAGCTGACCCGCCAGCCCGGACCGGCCAGAGGGCCGCTCAGTACACGCGCTGCAGTAGACGCGCGTCAGTACTCGCGGCGGTAGAGCAGGGTGTATTGCAGCGGGATGGGAAGCCGCTCCGCCGTCAGGATCACGTGAAGCGCGACTCTCGCGCCGTCATCCAGGAAGATGAAATCGTTCTCGCGCTGGCCGTCATCGGTCTTGATGATCTGCCGCAGAGTGTCGCCCGACGGGACCAGGCGTACCTGATACCACTCGTGCGTCCCCCCTCGCTTCCACGGCGTCGAATCGCCATTCAACGGCGTGAGGATCGGGTTCATCTCGTCGAATGTCACCGCGAGGGTGTCGGATTGCGCCTCGAACTCGAGATGATCGGCCCGGCGATTCGCCTTGGACAGACGGTGGCGCGCGATCGGCCGGATGATGAAGTTCATGTGAGAGATCGAGGCGTCGATCGCCGACCGGATGTCGTCGCTCTCCTCCGGGATCAGCTCGTACAGATGGCTCCCGGACGCCACCGCCGCGGGCAGCAGCAAGAGCCCGCCAACCCGCGCACTGTCGCCCGCGCGCGCTGCACTGCCCCTGGCAACCGAACTGTCACCCCCACCCATCACCGACGACGAATCGGGCCGCCCCTGCGCCCCAGCCGCGGCATTTGGCGTCGCCACCCCGGCACAGATCACCAGCACCGCGATCCCCCGATACAAGGCACGCCGGACCCCGTACGGCGTTCCGCACGCGGATGGCCTGCCCGGCGCCGTCCGGGCGCCGTGCCTGTATCGCAGCGAAAGTGTCATGGATCCTGGTCCATACACTCGGCGCGACGCATCGTTCTGTCGTGTTCGCTGGCACGAACAAGCCCGGATGGCCAGAGGCCTCATCCACGAGCGACGCGCGGCCCGATTCGGCGGTCACGCGCGTCACCCTATCGCATGCGGACGAGCGCACCGTGAACTCTCCGTGAGCTCTCCGTGAACTCTCTGTGAGCGCCGGACGCCTCGTCCTCGCGACGCTGCTCACGGCCGCGCTGGCCGCCGCGGGAGGCGTGCTGATGGCGTACCGCGCATGGCACGCGACGGAGCAGGTCGAGCAGGTCATCGCGAGCCCCGACTCCACGCACCTCGCACACGTGGTCTCCGTGCGGGAGGCTGGAGTGAATGGCCGGCGCTACACCGTCGTGCGAATCGGCCGCTCCGGTTCACGCGACAGCGCGGCCACGAGCGCTGCGGCCCGCGCCGCCACGAGCGGCGACTCGGGGACGGTCTGGATCGAGAACGCGCGCGCGGTGTCGGTCCAGTGGACTGCCCCCAAACAGCTCACGGTGCAGTACGTGGGCCCCGCGTTTGTCGAAGGCAAGGTGCCACGCGTCGGCGACGTGCGCGTCACGTACCTCGCAGCCGACTCCATCCGCACGCTGCCCATGACGCCGGCCGCCGCCAAGCCAGCCCCGAAGCCCGCCGTCCCATCACCGCCGGCCGCACACGACTCGGCCCGCGCGGTCACAAAACGTCCCACGCATCGCGCGGCGACGTAGCCTCCATGAGGCCCCGTGGCCAAGGGGCCGCGGTTTTTTTGCTCTCCTTTCTCCTTTCTTCCTTCCGATGTTTTTCGAGCGGTCAGATCGGGGCCTGCCGTGCCGGCGATTTTGTCCCCGCAGTGTGAGGTTGCCGTCCCACCACCTGCCTGTCGCCGAGGGCAGCAGGCGCCGTTCGAGAACGGCGCATCCTGCAATTCGCGCATCGGCCCCTTATCGCTGCCCGAGGAAGTCCCGGATGTGCGTGTTGAGAAAGGCGCGGTCGGCCGGCGCTTCGCCCGCACCGGCTGGATGGCCCCACAGCGATGGAATCGGCAGGAACTGCACGTGCGCGATGAACTGCTTCTCGTACTCGGCATCGCCCAGCGGGAAATACAGATCGGTCGCTGACGGCATGTAGAGCACCGGCACCGTGATCGACCGCAATGCACGCTCGACGTTTCCGTCGAATCCCTTGGTCGTGCCTACGTCGTGCTGCTCCCAGGTCCGCGCCTGCAGGATGTAGTTGTTCGCATCCGCGCCCTCGAAGCCCTTGACGACCGCCGCCATCGCATCGCCCGCGGTCTTCGCCTGCGGCATCAGTGTACGCCACAACTCCCGGCGCCACCACTCCTGCGAATACAACCATCCGGCCCACACGGCGCCAAAGGCGCGGATGCCCCGCACGGGCTCCTCGGTGTAGTCGCCGCCCTTGAAGTCCCCATCAGCCTCGAGAGCCGCGATCTGCCCCTCGAGCCGCACGTAGCCGTGGCCGTAACACTTGGCGGTGCCCGAGGTCGCGACGATCCGGTCCATGAAGGACGGATAGCTGACCGCCCACTGAAAGGCCTGCTCCGCTCCCATGGAGAAGCCGATGATCGCGCGGAGATGCGTGATCCCCAGCTCCTGCGTCAGCAGACGGTGCACCGCTTCGACATTGTCCCGAATTGTCGTAACCGGAAACCGCGGCCCATGAAACGGCTCGGGTGTGTTGCTGGGTGACGATGAGTGTCCGTTCCCGAACATCTCGGTCGCGATGAGGAAATACCGCGTCGTGTCGAGGGCCAGCGGCGGACCGATCAGCCAGTCGTACCCGTGATGGTCCGCCATGTAGTGCGACGGAAGCAGGATCGCGTTGTCCCGATGCGAGTCGAGATGGCCATAGGTCGCGTACACGAGTTTCGCCTGGGGAATCGTCGCGCCACTCTCGACGGTAAACGCGCCAAGCTCATACACGTGATGCGCGGCATGATCGGTCGTGTCCTGCGCCTCCGCCGCCGGCACAGCCACTATCAGAAACACGAGCGCAAACACACGCGCTAACTCGGCCCCCCGACCTGCGTCCCGGCGTTGTGCCTCTCGCATGCTACCTCTCGATGGTGCGCCTCGCATGGCTGTTTGTCTGTTCGCTGTTTGTCTGTTCGCTGTTTGTCTGTTCGCTCTTGTCCTTCGCTCTCGCCTTTCGCCTTTGCCTTTCGCCTTTTCTCCTTTCTCCTATCCCCTTTCTCCTTTCTCGACAGGGCCGCGCCGCACAAATTAGCCCCGACGTCCGCCGGCCGATATGTCTCCACGCCCTGTGTTGCGATACCTCACGCCCCGTTGCGCTCGGGGGCGGCCCGCCGTAGACTTGCCGCCCCCGCCAAAACGCTGAGGAGCCCCTATGCCAGCCAATGCCACCGCGACGTCCCGCGGCCGCTTCACCTGGTTCGACCTCGTGACGACGGACCCGGCCGGCGCAATCGCCTTCTACACGAAGCTCGTCGGATGGGAAACCGAGACCTGGCCGGGCGCGGTGCCGTACACCATGTGGGTCAACAACAAGGTCCCGCTGGGCGGTGTCACCGGCCAGCCGGCCGCCACGCCACACTGGTTCGCGCATATCACGACGCCCAATGTCGATGAGGAGGTAGCGACCGCGACTCGCCTCGGCGGCCGGGTCCTCGTCCCCGCCATGGACATCCCCACCGTCGGCCGCTACGCCATTCTCGCGGATCCGCAAGGAGCCACGTTCTCCGCGTTCGCACCTGAAAATCCAACGCCCGAGCGCGAAGGCCCACCCGCGGTTGGTGAGTTCATGTGGCATGAGCTCAATACGTCCGATGCGGTTGCCGCCGCCGATTTCTATCACACGCTCTTCGGATGGGAACCCGTCAGCCAGATGGATATGGGCAAGGACGGCATCTATTACATGTACGGCCGCAATGGTGTGACACTCGGCGGCATGTACGCGACGCCACCCAGCGCCAACCAGAAGCCGGCCTGGCTGCATTACATCCGCGTCGCGGACGTCGACCGCTCCGCCCTCCAGATCCCCAAGCTCGGTGGCAAGGTGACCCGCCCCGCGATGGACGTGCCCGGTGGCTCCCGCATTCAGTTGGGCACGGACCCCCAAGGCGCCCCGTTCGCCCTCGTCTCGACACGATGAACCCGGCAGGGACCGCCGCCCACACCACGCCCGGCGGGTGCCGTTGGCACCCGCCGCCTGCCGGCGCAGATTGCGGATAGCGGACGGAACCCCCGAGGCCGCATCACGGTATTGCATCCGTGGTCGCCTCCTTCCGGAACCGGCTCCGCCGCACGACCCTGGACGGCCCCCTAGTGCCGCCGGGCCAGGCGCCCACCGCTAGCCGGTAACGCATGAGCACGGGGACGAATAGCGACGCACTCGGATTGCAGGACCAACTCCTCCCCGGCGTGTCCCGCACGTTTGCCCTCACCATCCCCCAGCTCCCGGATGCCCTCCGTCCGGTGGTCACCAACGCATACCTGCTCTGCCGCACCGCCGATACGATCGAGGACGAGGTCTCGCTCGACCCAGACCAGAAACAGCGATTCCACGACCAGTTCGTCGCCGTCGTCGGAGGCCACGACTCAGCCGCCGCATTCGCTGCGGCCCTCGCCCCCCTCCTGTCATCCGCCACGACCGATGCCGAACGCACCCTCATCGGCGAGATGCCACGCGTGATCGAGGTCACGCATGGCCTGGACCCCAGGCAACGCGCAGCAATCGAGCGATGCGTCCGCATCATGTGCGACGGCATGCCCGCCTTCCAGCGGCACGCACGCCTGAGCGGACTCGCGGATCTCGGTGAGCTCGATCGCTACTGCTACTACGTCGCCGGCGTCGTCGGTGAAATGCTGACGGACCTGTTCTGCGCCTACTCTCCCGAAATCGATGCCCGCCGCTCACGCCTCGCACCCCTCTCGACGTCGTTCGGCCAGGGACTCCAGATGACCAATATCCTCAAGGACACCTGGGAGGACCGGCGCCGCGGCGTGTGCTGGCTGCCCCGCGATGTCTTCTGCCGCGCCGGCCTCGAATTGGAAACACTCACCGCAGGCCGCGATGGCCCCGCGCTCGATGCCGCGGTCGATGAGATCATCGGCATCACGCACGCACACCTCCGCGATGCGCTCGCGTACACGCTGGCGATCCCCGCTCGAGAGACCGGCATCCGCCGGTTCTGCCTCTGGGCGCTCGGCCTCGCCGTGCTGACGCTGCGCAAGATCCACCACAACCCCGATTTCCTCGCCGGCCGCCAGGTCAAGGTCTCTCGGCGCACGGTCCGAGCGACGGTCATCACCACGTCGCTCGCCGCACGTGGCGACTGGATCCTCTCCCGCCTCTTCGATCAGTCGGCGGCGACTCTCCCTCTGGCCACTCTCTGAGACGATGGCCCCAGCCCACCGCGTGGCTAGATTCCACTCCCTCCCATCCCGAACTGCGTAGTATCAGACCGTTCATGAGGCCCACGCTCCTGTCCACCCACGCCACCGGTATCTCCACGCCGGCATCCTCCGCCACCACCGAGGCTGTGCCGGCTGGCGCGCCATCTCACGGTGCACCCGCTCACGGTGCGCCCGCTCACGGCGCGTCCGCCACGATCGACCCCCACTCGCTCGCCGCCGCGATCACGCGCGCCTCTACATGCCTCGCACAACTCCAGGACCGCGAGGGCTTCTGGTGCTTTCATCTCGAGGCCGATGCCAGCATTACGGCCGAATACATCCTGATGATGCACTTCATGGACGAGATCGAGACACCGCTGCAAGCGCGGCTCGCACGATCGCTGCGCGCCACGCAGACCGCGGCCGGCGGATGGTGCCTCTTCCCCGGTGGAGCACTCGATCTCAGTTGCTCCGTCAAGGCGTACTACGCCCTCAAGCTCGCGGGCGACGACGAACACGCCCCGCACATGAGAGCGGCCCGCGACGCGATCCTCGCCCGGGGAGGCGCCGCGCGCGCCAATGTCTTCACCCGGATCACGCTCGCCCTCTTCGAGCAGATCCCCTGGCGCGGCGTACCGTTCCTCCCCGTCGAGATCGTGCTCCTGCCTCGCTGGTTCCCGTTCCACCTGCACAAGGTGTCGTACTGGTCCCGCACGGTCATGGTCCCGCTCGCGATCCTGTGCAGTCTCAAGGAACGCGCACGCAATCCGCTGCGCATCGGCATTCAGGAGTTGTTCGTCACGCATCCCGACGAGGAGCGCGACTACTTCCCGATCCGGTCGCACCTCCAGCGTGCCTTCACGCACCTGGACGCCCTCGGCAGACGCAGCGAGCCGAAGATTCCCGCCCGCGGCCGCCGCGCCGCGCTGCTCCGCGCCGCCCGCTGGTTCATCGCGCGGCTGAACGGCATCGATGGCCTCGGCGGAATCTTCCCCGCCATGGTCAATGCCCACGAAGCCCTCGCCGCACTTGGCTACCCGGCCGATCATCCCTATCGCCGGCAGACGCGCACCGCGCTGCGCCGGCTGGTCGTCGAGGATCAGGACGCGGCGTGGTGCCAGCCTTGCGTCTCACCGGTCTGGGATACCGTGCTGGCTGTGCTCGCGATCCAGGAGGTCGCCGATGGCGCCCCGTCGGAACCGGTCGATCGCGCACTCGATTGGCTGATCTCGCGGCAGTTGCCCGATCAGGCAGCCGGAGACTGGCGCGCCGCTCGCCCCGATGTGCGGGGCGGCGGGTGGCCGTTCCAGTTCTCCAACGCGCACTACCCGGATCTCGATGACACGGCCGCTGTCGTGTGGGCACTCACTCGTGCCCCCCGCACGGAACGCCGCGCGCAATCGCTCGCTAGCGCCGTCGACTGGATCGCAGGTATGCAGAGCCGCAACGGCGGGTTCGGCGCGTTCGATGCGGACAACACGTTCCGCTACCTCAACGAGATCCCCTTCGCCGATCACGGCGCGCTCCTCGATCCGCCGACCAGCGATGTGAGCGGACGCTGCGCGGTCGCCCTCGCCCGCGCGGACCGCGCACGCGACCGGGCCGCCCTCGCCAATTGTCTCGCGTTCCTCCGGCGGGAACAGGAAGACGCCGGCCCATGGTTCGGCCGGTGGGGAACGAACTACATCTACGGCACCTGGTCGGTCCTCGCGGCCCTCACGCTCACCGGACGCGACGAAGACGCGCCCCGCATCGCGCGCGCCGCAGCGTGGCTCAAGGAACGGCAACACGCCGACGGCGGCTGGGGCGAGGGCTGCGAGAGCTATTGGGATGCGGGCCCGGTCCCGCGGTCGTGCCACAGCACCGCGTGCCAGACGGCGTGGGCGCTCCTCGGTCTCATGGACAGCGGTGACGTCCACTCGCCCGAGGTGCGGCGCGGTATTCTGTACCTGCTCCGCCACCAGCAAACCGACGGCGGGTGGAACGACCCGTGGTTCAATGCGCCCGGATTCCCACGCGTGTTCTTCCTCAAGTACCACGGCTACGCGCAATACTTCCCGCTGTGGGCCCTCGCTCGGTACCGCAACCTCACGCGCACCGGCGAACCGGCGTGAGCCCGCGCGGCGCGTCCAATGCGGGCCGCGCTGACGTGTTGTCGGGACCGCCTCGGGACTCGCGCCCGCTGACGGTCGTGGGCGTCGTCGCGGCGTTACCCGCCGAGCTCCAGCCGCTCCTGCACGCCACGCCTGCAGTCGGCGAGACACGCCCCGTCAATGCACACGTACGGGCACAGGCCGGAGGCATCGGCGCGGCCGCCGCTCACCGCGCCGCCACATCGCTCGTCGCGGATGGCGCCACTGCGCTCGTGAGTTGGGGATTCGCCGCGGGCCTCGATCCCGCACTCACCACCGGCACCCTCGTCATCAGCCACCAACTCGAGTCCGCGGTAGCCGGCGCGACCGTCGCGTCCACGGCCGCCGCCGCATGGGCCGCCCGCCTCTCCACACGGCTTCGCGACCTGGTCCCGCTCGTCAACGGAACCATCGCCTGCCCGGACCACGTCGTCCGTACCGCCAGCGAGAAACGCGCGCTCGGCGCATCCGGCGCGGTCGCCGCCGATATGGAATCGGCTGCGATCGCCGGGGTCGCCGCTACCGCGGGAATTCCGTGGATCGCGCTCCGCGTACTGGTCGACACCGTGGATGTGATCGTGCCCCAGTCTGTCGCCGTGGCGGTTGATGCACGCGGGCGTTTCCAGATGGCCCGCTTCTTCCGAGCGCTGATCCGCCGTCCCATGGACCTCGCCTCGCTGCCGTCGCTCGCGTCGGCCTACCGCCGCGCGATGCACACGCTCGCCATAGTCGCCCGCGCCGCGGATGACGGTCTGCTCGCGACCAGCGAGGCCACCAGCGCGGGACACACGCGATGACGATCCTGGTCACGGGCGCGACTGGCTTCGTTGGCGCGGCGGTCGCCCGGCGGCTCCTGGCGGCCCGCATCGATGTGCGCGTGCTCGTGCGCCCTGAGAGCGATCGCCGCAACATCCAGGGGCTCGACGTCACGACCGTCACCGGTGATCTCGCGGAACCCGCGTCGCTCGACAAGGCGATCGCAGGATGCAGTGGTCTCTACCACGTCGCAGCCGACTACCGCCTCTGGGTGAAAGACCCCGCCGCCATGTACCGCGCAAATGTCGATGGCACACGCGCGCTGCTCCAGGCGGCTCGCCGCGCCGGTGTCGAGCGCGTGGTCTACACCAGCAGCGTCGCAACACTTGGCACGCACGCCGACGGGACTCCCGCCAGCGAGGAGACGACGGCCACGCTCGACGACATGATCGGTCACTACAAGCGCTCGAAATTCATCGCGGAACAGGCCGTGGATGAGCTGGCGGCCGGCGGCCTCCCCGTGGTCATCGTCAATCCGTCGACACCGGTCGGCCCGGGCGACATCAAACCGACTCCCACTGGCCGCCTGATCGTGGATGCACTCACGGGCCGCATGCCAGCCTACGTGGACACGGGTCTCAACATCGTGCATGTCGATGATGTGGCCGACGGCCATCTGCTGGCCTACCAACGCGGAACGGTTGGCCGGCGTTATGTACTTGGTGGCGACGACATGAGCTTGCGAGAGATTCTTGCGGAATGCGCCCGCATCGCGGGACGCCGGCCGCCGTGGCTCGAGTTGCCCCACGATGTCGTGCTGCCCATCGCGTATCTTGCCGAAGCGTGGGCGCGCCTTACCGGCGGCACGCCACGAACGACCGTCGATGGGGTACGATTGTCGCGGAAGCGAATGTATTTCTCCAGCGCGCGCGCCGAGTCGGAGCTCGGATACCGGTCGCGCGGAGGCCGGGTGGCGATTCGCGATGCCGCCGGCTGGTTCAGAACCAACGGCTACCTCGACTAGGCGGCAGGGACGATGCCATCAGCACCAACTGAAGACAGGCCCCTGGATCTGATGCTGGCGCAACCCCGCGGGTTCTGCGCCGGGGTCGTGCGAGCTGTCGAGATCGTCGAGCGCGCGCTCGATGTCCACGGGGCGCCGGTATTCGTCTTGCACGAGATCGTGCACAACCGGCGCGTCGTCGAGGACCTGGAACGGCGAGGCGCTGTATTCGTCGAAGATCTGGCACAGGTCCCGCGGGGCGCCATCGTGATCTTCAGCGCCCACGGTGTCGCCCGCCGCGTCGAATCCGGCGCTGCCGGCGGCGGGCTTCGCGTCATCGATGCAACCTGCCCCCTGGTCACGAAGGTGCACCGCCAGGCGCAGCGGTTCGCGAGTGAAGGACTGGAGATCATCATCGTCGGCCACGCGGGACACGTCGAGGTCGCAGGCACGCTGGGCCAGGTGGACGGACCCGTTCACGTCCTCTGTACGGTGGAAGAGGTGGACAAACTCATCGTGCGTGACCCGGCGCGCCTCGCCTACGTGACGCAGACCACGCTCAGTCTCGACGATACGCGCGATGTGATCGCTGCACTCCGCCGCCGGTTCCCGGAGATCACCGGCCCCGGACTGGACGATATCTGCTACGCCACGCAGAATCGGCAGAACGCCGTACGAGCCCTCGCGGCGGACGCCGAAGTCCTGCTCGTCGTGGGTGCCCAGAACAGCTCCAACTCGAACCGGTTACGGGAAGTCGGCGCCCAAATGGGGATACCGTCATACCTCATCGAGGACGCGGACGATATCGATCCGGCATGGCTCCCGCAGGGCGGCAGGGTAGCCCTCACCGCCGGGGCCTCTACCCCCGAGGTACTAGTTGACCTCGCCATTGAGCGGTTGCGTACTTTGGGGGTAACCACGGTCGCCACGGCGCCCGGTGTCGAAGAGACGACTACATTCAAACTGCCCGCCGAGCTCGGCCGGCAGTCTGTGCGCTGACGACGAGAGGATTCAAAACGATGGGCATTCCACTCTACCAGCAGTACCGCATCGGCCGTTATGTCGTGGGCAAGAAACTCCGCCGCGAACGCCGCTATCCGCTCGTGCTCATGCTGGAACCGCTCTTCCAGTGCAATCTCGAGTGCGCGGGCTGCGGCAAGATCGCGTACTCCAACGATATCCTGCGCAAGCGGCTCACCGTGGACGAATGCCTCGCCGCTGTCGATGAATGCGGCGCGCCCGTCGTCTCGATCCCCGGCGGCGAGCCCCTGATCCACACGGAGATGCCAACGATCGTCGCCGGCATCGTCGCCCGGAAAAAGTTCGTGTATCTCTGCACGAACGCGATCCTGCTGGCCAAACGCCTCGACGAATTCACGCCGTCGAAGTACCTCACGTTCTCGGTCCACCTGGATGGACTCCAGGAGCGGCACGACGCATCGGTGTGCCGCGACGGGGTCTTCGAAAAAGCGGTCACCGCCATCCGCATGGCGCGCCACCGCGGTTTCCGCGTCTCGATCAACTGCACGCTCTTCCAGGGAGAAAACCCGGAGGATGTCGCGAAGTTCTTCGACTTCGTCACCACGCTGGGCGTCGAAGGTATCACGGTCTCCCCAGGCTTCACCTACGAGCGCGCGCCGCGGCACGACGTGTTCCTCGCCCGGACCGACAGCAAGAATCTCTTCCGCGAGATCTTCAAGCGGGGCAAAGGCAAGCAGTGGCCCCTGAGCCAGTCGTCGCTCTTCCAGGACTTCCTCGCGGGGAACCAGACGTATGAGTGCACGCCGTGGAGCACGCCGACTCGCAACGTGTTCGGCTGGCAGAAGCCCTGCTACCTCCTGGTCACCGAGGGGTACGCGCCGACGTTCAAGGCGCTGATGGAAGACACGGAGTGGGAATCGTACGGCACTGGCCGCAATCCGAAGTGCGACAACTGTATGGCGCATTGCGGCTACGAAGGCACCGCCGTCGACGACGCCTTCGCGCATCCTCTCAAAGCCCTGACGGTCGCGCTGCGCGGACCGCGCACCAGCGGACCCATGGCGCCCGAGCTGCCCATCCGCTACGCTCGCGAGCGCGGCGGTGTCCCGCTCACCGTCCTCTCCGGCACAGGATCGCCGCCCCTCCGCAAGTCGAGCTGACCCGCCGTCCGCGCGCGGCTCCACGACCTCACCGCGCGCGCCGCTCGGCTCTGCCCCCGCCGCATCGCCATCCCCGTGGTACTCACCACGCTGGCCGCGGCGGCGGCCGCCCTCTGGACCGGCATTCTTCTCGCACCATGGCGCGCGTGGAGCACATGCGAGCGGCTCGATGGCAGCCCCGATAGCCGCGACGGCGACGCGACCACCGATTGCTCCGGCGTAACCGCGCTCATCCCCGCCCGCGATGAAGCCGCGGTGATCGGAAACACGATCGCCGCGCTCCGCGCCCAGGGCGCCGGTCTCGAAATCGTCGTCATCGACGACCAGTCGGACGACGGCACCGCGGATGCCGCGCGCTCCGCTGGCGGCGATTCGTGCCGGGTGATCGCCGGATCCCCAATGCCCGGGGGATGGGTCGGCAAGATGTGGGCGCTGGAACAGGGGCGTCACTCCGTTCGCACGCCGCTCACGCTCCTCCTCGACGCCGACATCGAATTGCGCCCGGGCATCCTCGCCGCCCTGCTCGCACGCCGGCGGCTCGACGGCCGGCAGCTCCTCTCACTCATGGCGGTCCTCGAGATGGAGAGCACCTGGGACAAGCTCCTCGTCCCGGCGTTCGTCTACTTCTTCAAGCTCCTGTATCCGTTTCGCATCTCCAATTCGCCGAGCCGCCTCGTCGCCGCTGCCGCCGGCGGCTGTGTGCTGGTCGAGACTGGAATGCTGGAACAGATCGGGGGATTCGTCGCGATCCGGGATGAGCTGATCGACGATTGCGCGCTGGCACGACGAATCAAATCCGCCGGCGGACGCACCTGGATCGGTCTGACGCATTCCGCAGTCAGCCGGCGTCGCCTGGGCACGCTGCGCGCCAGTTGGCACATGGTCGCACGCTCGGCCTTCGCGCAGCTCCACTTTTCCGGGCTGCTGCTCGCCTGCTGCGTGGTGCTGCTCGCCGTGGCGTTCTGGATCGCGCCGCTCGCATGGATCACCGGCCCCGCGACCGCACGCTGGCTCGCGGCTATCGCGTCATGTGCGATGATCGCAAGCTACATCCCCGTGCTGCGCTTCTACGGCCGCTCGCCCCTGTGGGCGCTCGCGCTACCGGTCACGGGGACGCTCTATCTCCTGATGACGGTCAGCTCCACGATACGCTCGTGGCGCGGCGTGCGCGCGACGTGGAAGGGCCGGACGTACGGCGGCGCGGTTGGGCCTTAGTGGTGCGGCGACGAGCCCCCGCCACTGGCCTCATGGTCATGATGCGCCTCTGGCGCCTGATGCGCTTCCGGCGCAGCCGCCGTATGCCCAGCGCCCGAGGTCCCCGCGGGCGCCGGTGCGACCCGATTATACAGCGGCCCTGGATTCGGCGACGGATGCGGCAATATCCACCCCGGCCAGCCCCATGGCCCCAGTCCCCATGGCCCTAACCACCACGGCCCATCCGGATCGTCCGGCGGCGCCGCCGGTGCCGGCGGGGGAGGGGCGCCGCCAGATCCACCTGGGGACGCAGCAATCTCTCGCCCGCCCCGCTCCAGGCCGATGTGGTACTGCACGATGTCATAGTCGAAGCGCCCCGTCGACAACCGCTGCACCAGCGCAGTCAGATCCCCCTCGGCATCCCGCACCGCCAGTACGTGCGGGATCTGCCCGTAGTCCCAGTGCGTGCCGAGTGTCACCGGGTCGAAGTGGTACGGCTTCTTCGACACGGCCGCGTACCACGTTCCCGTCCCCGAGGAATCGTCGACGACGAATGCGTCGCGGTCGCCGCGCGACCGGATCTCGATCGCGGAATCACGGTGCACATACGCGTTATCGGATGGGTCCAGCGGAAATACGATCCGCACGTGACCGTCAGGCTCAGCGTGCAAGACGATGAGATATGCGTCGCTGCCGAGACGCACCCACACCTGCCCATGGTCGCCAGGCGCGTACCAGAGCCGCGACACGGTGAGCCGCACCGGAACGGACGCCCCAGGATCGCTCGGCTGTGCGGCCGCTGATAGCGCCGCCAGCCCACCCGCGATCGCGGCGACGACCCACGGAGATCTATGCATGTGCGTTGCCCATGACGGCTGTCCCGGGGGACGTTCCCGCTCCCGGCCCTGTCTGCCGGCCCGCAAACCACAAGCGATTGCTACTCAGCACCTTACCTCGCCAGATCGGAATTCGTTCCCTCCGGCGGCGGCGACCCCCTGATTGCCCGGCGCAACCTGACGCCGCCGCACGCCCCTTAACATTGGCCCCCCGTCGCCGTCCCACCAGTGTACGAGATGCAGATCAGAGTTCACGGAGTTTTTTGGCAAGCTTCAGGAGGATGTATGGTACGCAAGACGCTCATGGCGCTGGCGATCGGCGCCGCCCTTATCGGAGTCATGGGAACCCGTGCATCAGCACAGGTAGTGTCGGCTCGGGTCGTCGTGGGTGCGCCGGCCGTCTATGTCAGCGCGGTCATTCCCTCGCCTGGTCCCGGCTACGTATGGGTGCCCGCATACCATCGGTGGTTCTACCGTGGTGTGGCGTGGGGTCCTCGCTTCTACCGTGCACCCGCATTCCGAGTGTTCCCGCGCCCATACTTCCGGCCCCGCGTCGCCTATCGCCGCGGGTGGTAACAACGGGCGGGAACGCTGCAGCGACATACAGAATGACGTAGCGCACGCGATGTGAGAGATGTGACGGAGGCCGGGTGGTTCGCCACCCGGCCTCCGCCGCATCCAGACCCAGCATCTCAGCTTAGTACGTCACCTGAATATCCGTTTCTCCTCACTCCTTTTCTCGTCTCTCCTCTCTCTTTTGGTTCCCGCCCTATCGGACCCGCTCGAGTGCGAACATCTCGCGTGCACACTCGCGGCCGGCATAGCACTGCAACCCGATGGCGACGAGCCCCGCTCGCCGGAACGCCCGGTCGGCCCACGCCCTGGAATACCAACGCCATCCGCGAAAATCGCCTTCGACAGGGTCCCCTCGCGTAAACAGCTCGATATGCGCCACTCCGCCAAGCTGCCCGCCGAGCTGCCGCAGTCCGCGCGTCACGTCCCCGGGCCCCAGGTAGTTGAGCATCGCGCAGCACAGCACGAGGTCGAATGGTCCGTCGAGCGGCAGCGCGTCGAGCGCAGCAATCGTGCCGCACAGGATGTTCCGGCGCGCGCCGTACCGGCTCACGACATACTCGCTCGGATCGACTCCTGTGTATCGGACGCGCGGCCGCAGTCGCTTGATCGCCGGCGCCCAGTGTCCCTCGCCGCTCCCGACGTCGAGAACGGTCCGCAACGGCCGGCCGAGCACGTACTCCGCGGTCGCGATCGCCCACGACGCCCGGCGTGCCAGCGGCGCGGGCGATATCACGCGGCGCCTGGGATCCCGATACCACCGATCGAAGTACGCGCGATCGTACTGCTTGGGCCGGCCACTCACGCGATTTCGTCTCGGAACCGCAGGATGTCAGCTCGCCTCGACCGGCAACCCGGGATGCGCCACGTCCCCGAGCGTCACACGCTGCTGACCGGAGGTGATCAGCACCACCGCGCCGATGATGAGAGCTGCCGCGACGAGCATCCGCCCCGTCAGCGCCTCGCCACCGACGGCCCACCCCAGCACCACGGCCACGACGGGATTGACGTACGCATGGGTGGCTACGCGCGATGGCGACGACACCCGCAGTAGCCACAGATACGTGGTGAACGCGACGAGACACCCCACGAATGTCAGAAATGCCACCGCGATCCACGCCGCCGCCGGCACGTGTGCCAGGTCCACGGTCGGGTGCTCGCCAATCAGATAACCCGCCGGAATGCAGAGGAGACCGCCCGTCATCATCTGCATGCCCATCCCCAGCACGGCGGACTCCGGCAGCACCGCGTGACGTGAGTAGAGCGAGCCCACTGCCCAGAGGATCGACGATACCACCAGAACCGCGGCCGCGACTACCGCGCGGCCGCCCGCCGCCGTCTCGCCGAGCGGATTGGTCAGCACCGCTATCCCGATGAGCCCGAGCGCCACGCCCGCGGCCACGAGCCCATGCGGCCGCTGTCCGCCCGGAGCCATCCATTCGAGCAGGACGAACCACAACGGCACGGTCGCGCAGAGCAGGGATGTCAGCCCCGATGGCACCCATTGCTCCGCCCAGCACACGGTCGCTGTGCCGCCCACCACCAGCAACGCGCCCGCGACCGTTGCCGCCCGCCACTCAGCCCACGCCGGCTTCGGCGCGCCCCGCCACCATGCATACACGTACAGGATCCCGCCCGCCACCACGAACCGGGCCGCCGTCGTCAGCACCGGCGGCAGCGACCGCACCGCGTACGCGATCGCGAGATACGTGGATCCCCAGACGAGGTAGATAACCGCGAATCCCGCGATCACCCGCACGCGCGACACGTGCACCCGGTCCGGGCGATCCGGCTGGGGCTTGGGCGTGTCGCGCGGCATCACGTCAGGCATCACGTCGGGCATCAGGCCGCGCAATCTATCAGCCCCCGTCGCCGCGCGCCGGCACCACCGCCGGCTGGCAACCCACAACGCCGGGTGCGATCATCCGGCACACTCACTCGGCGGAGGCGCCGGACGATGCGATTGGACGCACGGGTCGCCCTGATCACGGGCGGCACATCAGGGATCGGCAAAGCGACAGCGCGGCTGTTCGCGCGCGAAGGCGCGCGGATCGCGATTACGGGACGCGATGCGTCACGAGGACAGGCTGTCGTGGACGAGATCACCCGCGACGGCGGCGCGGCCATCTTCGTGCCAGCCGACGTGCGTGTGGCGATCGATTGCAAGCGAGCCGTGGACGCCACGGTGAAGGCGTTCGGCCGCATCGACATCCTCTTCAACAACGCCGGCGTCTTTTTCCCGAAGACGGTCCCTGATTGCACGGAACAGGAATGGGATGACACGATCGATGTCAGCCTCAAAGGCGCGTTCCTGATGTCGAAGTACACGATCCCGGTCATGATCGCGCAGCACCGCGGCGTCGTGATTCACAACAGCTCGGGATGGGGCATCGTCGGCGGCGCGCTCGGTGCCGCCTACTGCGCCGCCAAGGGCGGTCTGATCGTGATGGCCAAGGCGATGGCGATCGACCACGCGAAACAGGGGATCCGCGTGAATTGCATCTGCCCGGGCGACGTCGACACACCGATGCTGCCGGACGACGCGCAGAAGCGCGGCATGGACCTCGATGCGTATCTCGCGAGTTGCGCCGAGCGGCCGATGGGCCGGATCGGTACCCCGGACGAAATCGCGAAATCCGTCCTCTTTCTCGCCTCCGACGACGCGTCGTTCATGACCGGCGCCGCTCTCGTGGTGGACGGCGGCGGGGTCGCGGACTGAAGGTCGCCGCGGTCCAGCATTCACCGGCCCGTATCTCACCTGAGCGGGCGTGCGCGTGTCGCGGCCGACGCTCATCCACGGCGCGCTACGGCACCGCTCAGTGCGGCTCCGCCGACGAAGTGGAGACGCTGGCGTCATCGGTGAGCAGAGTAGCGTCGGCCATCCTGCGGCAAGGCAATGCGAAGCCGAACACAACGCCCTCGCCGGGGTGCTCAGTCCAGACACGCCCACCCAAGCTCTCGACGACGTCACGCACGAGGCTTAGCCCCAGCCCCGTCCCCTCGACCTCTGGCAATGCCGATTCGTGAGCGCGGAAGAACCGTTCGAACAGCCGCGCCCGGGCGGCTTCCGGCACTCCCCGTCCGTTGTCGCGTACTTCGACGAGAACTTCGACGGGGGCGCCATCGCTCCACTCCACGCGGGCGCCGACCGCTACCCACCGCCGCGGCTTGGATTGATCGGCATATTTGATCCCATTCGACACGAGGTTCGTGAGGCACAACTCGACCGCCGCGGCGTTTGTCTCGACAGGGGGCAGATCGGAGGACAGCCGCACCTCCACGCCGGCGGCTGTCGCCGCGTCTCGAAGTTGCCGCACGACCTCGGCCGCCGCCGCACGCAGCGACACCCGGCGCTCGTGGCGCGAGTTCGGATCCACCCGGGAAAGCTCCAGCAAGTTCTCCAAGACGAGGCGCATGGCGTTAGCGTTCCGGACAACGACCGCCGCCAGTCCAGTGCGCCGGTCGGCCGGGAGGTCGGCTATCTGGAGCAACTGGCCGGCGCCGAGTGTCGCGCCAATTCTGTTCCGCATCTCGTGCGTGAGCGCACGGTCGAACCCGCGAAGTCGCTCCTCCCGCTCGCTGACCTGGGCCTTGGCCAGTTCGAGGAAGCGCATCGTCGCCGCTTGCTGGACGAGAACGACGGCCTGGAAGAGGCGCTGGGCACAGCCGAGGATCTCGGCGCGGCTGCACGGCATGTCGATCTCGTCGGCTGCCCGGATGAGGAACGCGAACAGGATGCTCCCCAGCAGCTCGAACTCCTTGAGGATCTCCTGCTCGCTGAACCCTTGTTCGTGGCGGAGCGCGCCAAGCTCCCGGGCGTGCGAGACGACCCCGGCGTCGGCGAGAATCAGCTCCTCCGGCTGCTCGATGAAGTTGGCGATCCCGTCGATGAGGAGTGGCATGTGGTCGAGCAGACCTTCCGTCGGGAAGATTCGTTGCGCTTCGAGAGCCACTCGGCCGGCGATGCGCTCGAGCCATCGGCCCGTGAGCTCCATCCGCGAGTCGCGGAGAAGCGCAGCAAAGACTGCCGCCAGGGGGCAATCCGGCACACTCATGGGGCGATGGCCACGGAGTGAGAGTTAGACAGCGACGCCTCCGACGCGAAGCATCGAGGCATGACCGTGCGCGACCGGGCAGCGTCGGCAACGAGAATTTGCCGCCTAGCCTTTGGGTGTGCCACGGAATCTGAGTCCCGAACTCCATTCCGGCAATCACGCGATGGTCGAGTACGCTCTGCGAATCCGCGTGGCCGAGACTCACTCGCAGCGCCGCGGCCCGCAATCTGCATTCGTACGCGTGTACGTGTCGGAACAGGAGCCCATGTTGGCAAACCGGAGATCTTCGTGATGCCTGCCGCCTCAGCCTCGGGCCGCGTTCATTCGGAGCGCGCCAGCCCGCCGTTGCCGGGCCGTCGGCGCCCCTATGTGCCGGTGTTCGCGATTGGTGCGGTACTTCTCGGCGTATCGGCCTGTAGTTCCACGTCACCCAAGCCAAAAATCGTGTTCTCGCCGGCCAGCATCACGTTGACGGCTGTGGCAGGAGGGAGCGCCTCGGGGGCCGTGACGGTAAAAAATGGCGGGGGTGGTACGCTCGACGGCCTGGACGCCGCAGTCGGCGCCTACTCGGCCGGCGCGTCCGGTTGGCTCACGGCCACGTTGGCCACGGCCGACGCGCCGACAGCGCTCAACCTCGTGGCCGACGCCGCGACCGTCCCCGCTGGGAGCTATTCCGCCGTGGTGAACGTGAGTGGCGTGGCCGCGAGCCCGCCGACGGGGACCTTGACCGTAAATCTGACGGTTACGCAATAGCGAACCCGAGAGCGCGTGCGTTGTCGCGAACCTTCGTGTTGCGCGTGAGAACCGTCACGAACTGCGGCTGATCCCCGAGCAACTCGACAGTGGCGAGGCGGATGGCATCCAGTGTCCGAATCGGTTCGATCGGAAATGGACGCCCGGCTCGTTCGAGAACAGGGGCCGCAATACCGACGACATCGCACCGCGCAGCGAAGGTCTCTAACGCCTGAATCGCCCGGCGCTCCTGTATTGCAGTCAGCCGTCCGGTTACGCGAGCCCGTACCACGCCCCGATTCGCCTCCGCGAACGTCAGGGCAGACGTGACCCGGCGGCCGGGAGCACGCAGCATCTGCTGAGCCGCGATGTCCTGCTCCAGCAAGGCAGCGAGCAGCGCGCTCGTCTCGATGTACGTCGTCGTCGGGCGGGGGATGCCGCTACGACGGGCGCTCAAGTTCTTAGCGATCGTCTTCCTAGCGATCGTCGCGGTCCTCGTCAATCAGCGCCGTCACCGTACCGGCGGGCAGCGAAAGTTCTTCCGCGGAGGGCCAGTCAGCGAGCGGGTCGCCGGTGTCCATCGCAGGACGTATCACGCCGGCGGCGACTAGCTCCGCGTAGCGCTGAGCGCGCGGATCGCCGGCGCTCGTCTCCGGGAGACGCAGCTCGGCGACCACTTCGCCACGATCGGTGACGACAATGCGTTTCTCGACCCTCAGCCGCTTGATGTAGCGGCTGAGGTTGTTCTTGAGATCGCGAATGCCAGCTCGGATCATGCGCGTAATGTAGCTACCTGTAGCTACATTAACAAGAGCGGAGTCCCGCCAGTTAGGACGAACGGCCAACGAGCCGGATCGAACCCACGAGGCAGAATTGGTCACTAACGATCGGTGCCCCGCATCAGATCGCTAGTAACGCCTGCCGACGGAGTTCCGAATGGGAGAGGTTCGAAAAAGGCTGAGCGTGGTGGTAGCGCTCGCGATGTCGCTCGCCCCAGCCACCACGCACCCGCAATCCCCAGCGCGCAGCGACACACTCACGCTGCACAGTTCGATCTTCCACAATACGCGCCTCCTGCGCATCTGGGTCCCCCCCGGCTACGACGATCCGCAGATGATGTCCAGGCGATATCCGGTCTTCTATTTCACTGACGGCATCTCCGCACAGCGCGGGCGCCGGCTCGAGAGCATTGCCGCGGCCCTGACAGGGCAGGGCACCATCCCGCCCACGGTCTTCGTCATGATCGACGACGGCGGATCCACCAAGGAATCGCAGGCGCCCGCGCGCGATCGCGCCGACGAATACCTCCCATACCCCGACGCGCCCGCACGTTGGAACCCGCCAATGCCGGAGCCGCATGGCAAACTCTTTCCTCGCTTCCTCGAAAGTGAGGTGCGGCCGCTCATAGAGGCGCGGTACCGCGTGCGGAGCGACGCCGCGTACACGGGCCTCGCCGGTATGTCGTACGGCGGAGCCATCGCCCTCTACACGGTGATGGCACGCCCCGGTCACTATGGTCTCCTCCTCCTCGAAAGCCCGTCCCTCCACATCAGCGACCAGGCCCTGCTCCACGCGGCGGACACCACCAGGACGTGGCCCGCCCGTGTGTACATCGGGGTAGGGACCAACGAGTTCTCGACTCCGGAGGACCACCAGGAAATGGTCACCAATGCCAGGACACTCGCAGATCTCATCACCGCCCACTCCCCCCAGACCCGAACCTGCTACTGGGTTGTCCCTGATGCCGAGCACGATGAGCAGGCCTGGCGCGCGCGGCTGCCCGCTGCACTCAATTTCCTCCTGGGCAACGGCCAATGCCCCACGACCCCGCCCGGCTCGTGACCCTCTGACGGGGGCCCTGACGGGCGGCTCGCCAGACATGACGATATCGTGCGGTGTATCTTGCCGGTTCAGGACGATCCCCTGAACCAGCGAGGTGACGGCCAATGGCGATGACGTACCCGCACACCGAGATCGCGGACGCCGACGTGCCGCGCGCCATCCTGCCCTTCGCGCAGCACATCCTCGACACCTACGCGAGCGAAACCAACAAGGTCGCCGCGATCTGGCATTCGTTCACCGACGCGGATCTCACGTTTCGCCCGCATGAACGCGCCAGCACCGTCGGCGACATTCTGAAACACCAGGTGCTCTCCGAACGCCGGTTCTTCGGGGAATTCCTCGGCGCACCCGAACCGCCCGCCGCGGAACTCCTCCCACCCGCGCTCTCGATCGGAGAGGTGACGTCGCGATACGTACATCTCGCCCGCGCTCGTCTCCCCACGCTCGCCGCGGCCACGGAGTCCTGGTGGCTCGAACAGGTCCCGTTCTTCGATGTCCGCCGCGAGCGCATCTGGGTCTTCTGGCGCCGCGTGCTGCACACCGCCCACCACCGCACGCAGCTCTCGGTCTATCTCCGCCTCATGAACCGCCAGGTCCCCCCGACATACGGGCCGACCGCCGACGTCACCTGGCAGGGCGCCGACCCTACACGGTCGGCGGAGGCAGCCGCACGCCGGTAGCGGATATCCCGCGCGCCGCCCGGCGGCGCCGGACCAGAAAAACCACCGCCACGATCAACGCCACCAGCACCACGAACAGCGCGATCGCCTCTGCGATCAGCACGCGGATGCTGTTGATCATGAGAAACGGACCGCTGCGGGTGTAAAAGCCGTTAAAGGACTCGGCCGCCGCAGGCAGCGCGAGCAGATCAGCCTTCGTCATCGCCAACGCATGCTCGCCAGGATGGTAGTGCGATCCCCACGAAAAGGTCGCCCCCGCGGTATCAAGCTCGATGTGGCCACCCAGCACGGCACGGACCGGCCGATCGCGCACAAAAGCGGCAACCCGCTTCGCGCTCGCCCGCTCGGCGTCCGCATCGTCGATCAGCAAGCGCCCCGGCATCATGAAATCGCCGGAGAAGAACAGGGTCGTATTGCGGTCGTAGAACGACACGTGCGTCTCGTTGTGCCCCGGCGTCGGTATCACATCGACGGTTCGTCCCCCAAGCTCGATCTGAGCGACACCGTTCGGCCAATCAGTAAAGTGATAGAACCGTCTGACGCTTCCGGTGTCGTAGCCCACCACCTCCACGTTCGGCAGGGACGCGAACTGCCCATCACCCGCGCGATGATCGAGGTGCCGGTGCGTGTGGACGACCAGCAACGGCAGCCGCGATGAGCCGGTTCCGGGCAATAGCCTCAGCACGGTCTGCGCGAGCGGCACCTTCGCCGGGTCCGCCACGTCGCCATCGTCGATCAGCATCGCCCGGGCCGAGCCGATCAGCAGATACATGAATGGCGCTTCGTATGTCGCGCACAGGCTCTCCCGCAGGATGTACGTCATCCCGCCGATCGCGTGCGTCTCGAGCGGTGGCGGAGGATTGATCTTGCAGTCCGCCGCCCCCTCGTTCCAATGCACAGCCAACGAATCCGTAGCGGTCTGCGCCCAGGCAGCCGCTGGCGTCACCAGGACAGTCACGCCTACGAGAAGCCAGCCCGGATGCGTCACCTGCCGCTACTCGGCTGCGTGCGGCCGCTTCGCACGAAAGGTCCCGGACGCCACCGCCATCTGGATCATCTCTTCGACCACGAGCAGCCGCTCGTCATCCGACATCGCGAGCGCACGAGCCCGGCGCAGCTTCGCCGATGCCTCCCACCCCACGCTCTCACTCCACGCATCCGCACCCGCTTGCTGGGGCACCCAATCCTTCATCAGGGCTGGCTCCCCGGCTTCGCGTCACGCCGGATCGCTTCCAGCTCGGTGACATCCACGAGATCCTGAGGACGAGCCGCGCTGCGCTTGATGCGGATGAGGTCATCGAGCGACGCCACCCGCACCGGACCTCCATCCAGCGCACGCACCTCCGACCGCATCCAGAGTCCCTCGAAATCCATCGGCGAGCGCACGAAGAGATCGACCACCACGGGATTCGCCTCGCTGTACAGCGAGAGTACGATCATCCCCCGCTCACGGGCCCAGGTCTCGCGCGTCGGCGCATCCGCGAAATCCTTCGCACGCACCGGCGCCTGCGGACGATACCCGATCTTCTCCAGCTCCTCGATCGCACGCCGCGCACTCGTCTCATCGAGGTCCATCACGACGTCGACATCCGTCGTGCCACGGACATACCCGTGAAGGATCGTGGCCACGCCACCCACTACCACATAGCGGGTGCCCGACCGGTTGAGGGCGTCGAAGACCGGAGCGAAGAGCGGCACGATGCCCGAATATATGGGCCCATGGGGCAGGGAGGCGAGCTTACCGGCGCGCGCACGCTTGCGTGCGCGCGGGAGCGCCAGTACCTTCGCCCGTACAACTGAATCGCGAACGGGGTTCCGGAAGTCCGGTGCAATGCCGGCGCGGCCCCGCCACTGTAAGAGGCTCGGAGGAAATCACCACGCACGCGCTTCGGCGCGCGCGTGCCATGACCCGCCGATCCGGCGTGCTCAGGATCTGCCACTGGTACACGGCCTATGCCGCGTGCCGGGAAGGCGAGCACTGCTGCCTCGAGCCAGGAGACGTGCTCCGCTCGCACCCGCGCAGAACACCCTCGAGGGAGGGGTGCGGGGCGACGCGCCGGAGCGACAGCCCATCCGATCTGATTTGGGCATCCGCTGGGTGTCTGAGCCCGTGGCCTTCCTTCGGGAAGGAGACGGGCTTTGTGCTTTTCGGGCGTAGATAACCGCCGCTTCGCCGCCGCCGGCCCTGCCGCGGCGAGAGTAACCGCCGGACGGCGCGCCATGCGCTTCGCCCTGCGGTTCGCCCTGCGGTTTGCCTGGCGCCTCGCCACGCCGGTGGCGCTCTTCTCCGCCACCACTCACCCCGCGAGCGGTCAGGTGCCCGGCGAGATCCGCGGCCGCGTGACGTCCCGGACCGATGGACACGGGATCGGAGGCGCGCGTGTCGACGACACCGGCGAGGACGCCTCGACAACCACCCGCGACGACGGCGCCTTCACGCTCCACGGACTCACCCCCGGCGTCCACGATCTCCGCGTCTCCGCAATCGGATTCCGCATCGCTCACTCGGCCGTCACGGCAGACAACGGCCGTACGTCCACCGCATCGATCGTACTCGACGCGCTGCCCGCACGACTCGCTCCCGTCTCGGTGTACGGTGCCGCCGATACCACCGGCGACGCGACCACGATCACCCGTGCGGAGATCGCCGCCTCCGGCCAGCAGGACATCGCTCCTCTCCTCGCTCAGGTCCCCGGTGTGCTCATCAGCCGGCAAGGCGGCCCGGGCGCCCCTGCGTTCATCTCCATCCGCGGCTCGAACGCCAGCGAGGTCCTGGTCATCGTCGACGGCCAGCCCATTAACTCCGCACTCGGCGGACAGGCCGACCTCTCCCGGATTCCGCTCACGGATGTCGAGCAGATCACCGTCGTCCGAGGGGCCGAGTCGGCGCGCTACGGCCCCGGTGCACTCGCCGGAGTCGTCTTGATCGAGACCCGCCGGCCAGCCGGCACGGAACTCTCCGCCTCCGCCACCACCGCATCATGGGGCGAGCGCGATGCGTCGGTCTCCGCCGGGGTTGATGCACCGCGCACCGCCAACGGCGTCGTCACCGTCACCCGCAATACGACGCAAGGTGACTTCTCGTACGTCGTCCCACCCCAACGCGGCGGCGGCAATGCTGTCCGCGACAACGACGATGCGACACTGACGTCGATATCGGCATCAGCCGACACCCGCGGAGCGGTCGCGCTCTCGATGCATGGCTCCGCTACCGACGACGGACGCGGCCTCCCTGGCTCCATCACCGCACCGGATTGCTGCGCGCGCGACGGCGACACCCGTGTCGCGGGTGGCCTCAGTGCACACGACGACCGCAGCCTCATCGCGTGGTCTATCGCGGCCGACGCCGATCACGAACGCACGCGCTACGTGGACACCGAGCCTTCGATCCCGCCTGCCTACGATGATCGTGCTGCCACGACCGGCGTGATCGGCGCCGCCACCGCTACGATCGGCGGACCTGCCGCCAGTGTCACGTCCGGCATCGAGGTCCGGTCCCTCTCGATCGGCGCCACGGTTCTCGGCACCGGCGCACCGTCTGTCGAGCGCGACGATGCCGGGTGGATCCAGGCGCGGGCATCGCACGCTCTTGGCGCCGAACTCACCGGCGCGTTCGACGGCGCCCTTCGCGTGGAATGGAACTCGATCGTCCACGCGACCGTGGCATCGCCACGCATCGGGCTGTCCATCGGCCACGCCCCGCTCCTGCTGTCGCTGTCGGGCGGCCAGTCCTACAACCCGCCCTCGCTCGCCGACCAGTACTTCCGCGAAGGCGTCACGGTACGCCCCAATCCGGATCTCCACCCCGAACGCGTGCGAGACGAGATCGAAGCTCGCCTCACGGTGCGGGATGTCGCGGTGGGCCAGGCCCGCCTCTCCGGCGAGGCGGCTGTATACCGCGCCGATATCGACGGGATGATCCTCTGGTTTCCGAATTTCCAGTTCGTCTGGAGCCCGGACAACTACGATGTCCACCGCTCGGGCTGGGACACCAGCACGCAGCTCACGTTTCCGAAACTGGGGCTCTTTGCTCGCGCGACAGTGGGCGCGGTCTCGGTTGACTACGCCGGCCCGGTGCTGGGCGGCCAGGTCGCCTACCAGCCCCGTCTCACCGGCTCCATCTCCACCGGCATCAGCCGCGGCCGCGTCACCGCCAGCCTCACGACGCTGTACGTGGGCGACCGCCGCACGGTCGAGGGATCGTCCCTCAACTCCCTCGCGCCGTACTGGATCGCCAACACGCAGGCCACCATCCGCATCGCCAGCGGCCCGTGGCCGCTCGATGCGCTGCTGGGCGTCGACGACCTGCTCGACGCCCGCGCTGCGCTGCTCTTCGACTACCCGTACCCCGGCCGCACGCTGCGGGTCGGCCTCCGCATCCGCCACGCATCCACCGGCTGACCGGGGCCTCTACTCAGCGCCAACCCACTGCCATCTCTCACCGTCAGGAGAACACCATGTTCCACAAGTGCCCGCTCCACCGATACGCTCTGGTCACACTCATCACGCTCGCCGCTGCATGCTCGTCCGACAAAGCCACTGGCCCCGCCGTCAGCAGTTTCCTGCGCGGCACGTCGTCGAATCACCAGATCGGCATCGTGGTCAATTCCACGGGCCACGCCGTCACGCTCTTCCAGCTCGGCGATCCCACCAATTCGAAGCAGGTCGCGCTCGGCGCCTCTAATGCCATCACACCTGTCGGACTCAGTGTCCGTGGCGAAATTGCTGCCGTCCCACTCGGCGACGCCTCCAGCGTGGCTCTGATCAACCTCAATACACTCGCCATCACCCGCTTCTTCCTGTTCGCCGCGGGCAATACCACGGGCCAGGCGTTCGTCGATGACACCACGATCTTCGCCGATAACTCCGACAGCGGCTATGTCGGGCGGTTCACCACGGGCCAGGCATCGGATACGATCAGCGACACGGTGCACGTCGCGCCGTCGCCAACAGATATCGAGGTGGCGGGGTCGCGGGTGCTCGTGATCTCCGCCAATCTCAACTCCCAGTTTCTGCCCAACGGCAACGGGATCGTCACGGCGATCGATGCCCACACGCTCGCGGTCCTGGGTACGGTCTCCACCGGCGGTACCAACGCCACGGCCGGCGCGATCGGCCCCGATGGCAATCTCTACGTCGTCAACACTGGCGACTTCGTCAACCCGGGCAGCATGACCATCATCAATCCGGCAACGCTTGCCGTCATCAAGACTGTGGCCAACGTCGGGGTGGGGCCCGGCGCCATCGCGATCGACAGCAAGGGACTCGTCTACATCTCAGGCTTCGACACCGGCACCGTCATCTGGAACATCAACACGCAGGCGTTCGTCCGCGGCCCGAGCAACCCCCTCTGTGCACCGGTCACTGGCGGCGCATGCCGCGGGGCCTTCGACGCTCGCCCCGACACCTCTGGCAACGTGTATCAGGTTTTTTTCGGCAGCCCGAGCCAGAACCTCAACCCATATGTGTTCGTGTACAAGGCGGGCACGTATGCGCTCACCGACAGCATCAATGTCGGCCCCGGCCCATCGGCCATCCGCATCGCGGAGTTCTGACCGGCCGGGCGGCAACGATTTGCCGTCAGCGGGTGATCAAATCTGAGGGGCCGGCCAGGCCGGCCCCTCTTGCTGATCGCGCCATCACCTCCTAACGCCGATGAGGCACCGTCCATGCGCGATGCCGGCCGGTCTCTGATTCTCGCGGCGTCCTTGGCGCTGGCCTCGTTCACGCCTCGGCAGCGCTTGCCCCGCGCCACGCGCGCCGCCGCTGGGCTAGTATCGCCAACTGCCACGTTTCCGTTCGCATTCGAGGATGGCCGGGTGTATATCCCCGTGCAGCTCGCGCACGATACGACCCAGCGGTGGTTCATCTTCGACACCGGCGCCCCCGAAGCCATCATTGTTGACGCTGGAACGGCCGCCCGCCTCAATCTCGCTCCCAAGGATGCGGCGGCGTTCACCGGCGCGGGATCGCGCGAGATGCACACGGGCCGCGCGGCCCCGATCCCGGTGTCGGTCGGTGGGGTCCCGCTGTCGCCACCCTTCGTCGCCGTCGCCCCCCTCGATTCGGTGCTCTTTCCGTACTCAGGCATCCGCACACCCGGCGTGATCGGCGCGCAATTCTTCGCGGAACATGTCGTGGAATTGGATTTCGATGCGCACATGATGCGCGTCTACAATCCATCCACGTACGCCTACCACGGCCCCGGCGCGATCCTGCCGCTCACGTTCGCAGGCACCGCACCCATGCTCACTGGCACGATCACACTGCCCGGCGGCGCTCACATACGGATGCGGCTCCTCGCCGACCTCGGCGCCAAAGCGAATCTGCTCGTCGCTGAGCCGTTCATCCGAGCCCACGCAATCGACGACGCGTTTCCGCGCCGCATGCGAACGGCGCTCGGCGCCGGGGTCGGCGGCGAAACGCAATACGACTTCGTCCGCGTGCCCTCGCTCGCACTGGGCCCGCACGCGGAAGCGGAGATGCGCGATTTCGTCGCCGGTCTCTCCGTCGAGGGCACACTGCGGTCAGACTACTATGACGCCCTCCTCGGTGCGGAGTTCATGAGCCGCTACCTCGTGATCTTCGACTACTCCCGCAAACATCTCATCCTCGCTCCCCGTCCGGCGCTGCCGCCGCCCGCCGAAGCGGACATGAGCGGTATGTATCTGATTCGAGAAGGCGGTGACAGCGGCCACGTCGTCGTGCATCGCATCGTGCAGGACTCGCCCGCTGACCGCGCGGGGATCCGCACCGGCGATGTCGTCGAACGCGTGCATGGCACCGCTCCGCCGGGCACGTCGCTTTGGCCGTGGCGATCCGCGCTACGGAGTGGCGAAGGCGACACCGTGACAGTGACGATCGATCGAGCAGGCGATCGTCGCGTCACGACGCTGGTGTTGCACAAGCTCGTGTAAGCGCGAGCGCTGGCCTGTTCCGTCTACTCTCTACTTTCTGCCCTTCTACTTTCTAGCGCGCGCTGTGCGCTGCGCGCGCTCGTCCCAACTTGCGGGACACGATCGCGCAGTATTCATGACGTCCCTAGGTTCACGCGGATGGTGCCGCCAGAGGTGCCTCCGCGCAAACCCGGCGCGACGGCGAGACTGCAACATCAGGCGTTTTTCGAAGCGCTGCAGCACGGCGAAGGGACGCGTGACTGGACGGCAACACGCGCGGGGCTGATCGTCCTGCGCTATGTGCTCGCGCGCAGCGACACGGAGTGGGAGCCTGGTGCGCTGGCCGACGAAGAGGAGAGGGTCTCCGCCGCCGTCGAGGCGCTGCCTGCGAATGACCCGGAGCGCGCCGCGCTGCAGGACATCCTCCGCGCAGTGGCCGCCGCGTTCCGTTCCACCACTCCACTCCCCGCGGAACCCGATGCGACACCCGCCCCGCACCCGGCAGAGCCGGTGGCCGATGCGCTGATCGCGTACGGCGATGCGCTGCTCGCTCGCTCCGCATGGCCCCTCGCGGCCGATGTCTACGCGACGGTCTGGGACACGGGCGCTGCACCGGATACGAGATTCGGTGGTGGTGTCGATCCGCGCGACGCCGAGGAAGCACCGGAAGAACCCGACGCGAGGAACGCGCCGGAAGCCGCCCCGGCCCCGGCCCGCCACATCGCGCCAGCGAGTGCGCTCGCCGCCCTCAGACTCGCGAGCTGTTACCGGACGCTGGGACGCTCGGCAGATGCCGCGCACGCTCTCGTGGCCGCCAAAGCGGCCGCCACGCAATGCCGCGACGCCAGGATCGGAGAGTACGTCAGCGTCCGGGCGCGGCTTGGGGAGGCGCTGTTGCTCATCGATGCCGGCCTCTCGTCCGAAGCGGACCGCGCGCTCGCCATACTGGTCGCCGAGAGTGCCACCAATCCCCGCCTCCGAGACGTCTACGCCCGGGCGCGCCACGCCCAGGCAGTTGCGGCCTACCGCCGCCAACGCGGGTCGCGATAAGACCGTTCGGCGGGATCGGCTCGGCTGGTCGCCCCACCCGCACACCTCACGCGTTGGTGTTCCTTTCCTAGATTATGAGGCGACGGTCTCGAGCATTGTCCCTCATGACGGGCCGCTTCGGCCGTTCCACGATCGACCCACGCTCTGACTCTTTGGAGATGTCGTTCATGCCCGCTGTACTTGCCGGCACCGCCTGTCCTCGAGTCGTGCGTCGCTCCGCCACACGCTCCATTGCGATCCTTGCGACTCTGGCGCTCTCATCGCACGGCGCAGTGGCTCAGGCGCCCGCCGCGAGTGACACCGCCGCATTGGCCCGGCCGCTCAAGGTGCTCGACCCGGCGTACATGGACACGACGGTCAAGGCGTGCACCGATTTCTTCGACTATGCCAACGGCCGCTGGCTCGCGACGGATGTCATCCCCGCCGCCTATGCATCGGATGGCGTCAGCCGCGACATGACGGACCAGAACGAGTTGGCCATCCGCTCGGTCCTCGACGACGTGATGGCCAAACGCCACACCGCGACAGCCGGTAGCACGGACCGCAAGCTCGGCACCTACTACGCGACCTGCATGGATTCCACGCGGGCGGAATCCGGCGGCATAAAGCCGCTGGATCCGATGCTTGACACCATCGCCGCCATCCGGACGCGCGGCGCGCTCGTCCAGACGATCGCCGCGCTGCATGAGCGCGGCATCCGCGCGGTCTTCGCGTACGGCCCGGCGCCGGATTTCCACGACACCTTTCACTATATCGCACAACTGCAGCAGAGTGGCCTCGGCATGCCGGACCGCAACTACTATACGGATTCCGGGCACGTCGCAGACTCGCTCCGTACGGCGTACGTGCACCACGTGACGCGCCTGCTCGTGCTGAGCGGGATGGCGCAGACCGCGGCCGAAGACGGCGCACACCACGTGATGGCCCTGGAAACGGCCCTCGCCAGAGCCCAACTGACACGCGTCGCACAACGCGAGCCGAAGAACATCGATCATCCGATGACGCTCGATTCATTGCGCGCGCTCGTGCCGAGTATCGATTGGCGGGGCTACTTCCAGCGGAGCGGCCTCGCGCACGCGCCGACACATATCAACGTCAATGAACCAGGCTACCTGCAACGCGTCAACGTGCTCGTGGACAGTGTGCCACTCGCCGACTGGCGTGTGTATCTCCGTTATCACCTGCTCGCGCAGGCCGCACCCTGGCTCAGCACACCCTTCGTGCACGAGGACTTCTCGTACGCGTCGCTGTTTACGGGAGCGACCGCGCTTCTCCCCCGATGGAAACGCTGCTTGCAGTCGTCGGACCGCCAGCTCGGCGAAGCCCTGGGAGAGGCGTACGTCGCGAAGACGTTCTCCGCGGCCGCCAAGGCCCGCGCGCGCGAGATCATTGACGATGTGAGAGCCGCGTTCCGCGAACGGCTCCTGCGTCTCACGTGGATGTCGGACACCACGCGAGCACACGCGCTCGACAAGCTCGCCAAAATGGGAGAGAAGGTCGGATACCCCGACAAATGGCGCGACTATTCACGCCTCGAGATCACCGACGGCCCATTCGTCCTGAACTCCCAGCGTGCCAGCATCTTCGAATGGCAGCGCGTCGCCAACCGGCCCGGGATGCCGGTCGACATGACGGAGTGGGGCATGACCGTGCCGACGGTCAACGCGTACAACAACTCGACTAAGAACGAGATGGTCTTTCCGGCCGGAGCGCTCGAACCCCAGACGTTCGATCCCAACGCCGATGATGGCGCGAACTACGGGTCCCTCGCCGCCAGTTGGGCAGGCCATGAGCTTACGCACGGCTTCGACGACGAAGGCCGCCACTTCGACGCCCATGGCAATCTGCGCGACTGGTGGACGCCCGCCGACTCGGCGGCCTTCAGCCGCCAGGCCGCGCTGATGGTGCAACAGTACGACGGATACCTGCAGGTCGACTCGGTCCACGTCAACGGCCGTCTCACGCTGGGCGAAAACATCGCCGACTTCGGCGGCGTCCTCACCGGCTACGACGCGCTCGAAGCCGCCCTCGCCCGCAAGGGACGCCCAGGCCTGATCGATGGCCTCACGCCCGAGCAGCGATTCTTCGTCGCCTTCGCGCAGAGTTGGCGCGAGAAGGACCGCCCCGCCGCGCTCCGCTCCCGCGTGACGACGGATCCGCACTCACCGGCCAGATGGCGCACGAACGGCCCGCTGTCGGATGACCCGGACTTCGCGAAGACGTTTGGATGCAAGCCGGGCGACCCGATGGTGCGGCCGGCCGACGAGGTCCCACACATCTGGTAGACCCGGTCACGTTGCGGGCCGTGTCCGTTATTCTCGCGGCGGTTGCGCTCCTCGCGTGCTACATCCCCGCACGGCGCGCAACGCGCGTCGATCCGGTCGTGTCGCTCCGCTTCTACTGATAGGCGCCATACCCCGAAAACATCGGTCCTATTCCACTGAGTCGTCCGACGATCGCGCCAATCACCGTGAAGACCACGATGGCGGCGATGACCGTGACGACCGTATAGGCGACGGACCGGTCCGGCGGAGCCTTCATCAGGACCGGCAATCCGAGGTAGAGCAGATACAGACTGTACAGGGCACCGACGAGAGCCAGGATGCCCAGTAGGGGAATCACGAGAAAGATTCCGGACACCCACGCCGCGGTGGCCGAGTAGGCCGCGACTTTCAGCGCTGGGATCTGGCCTTTCTGGCCCCCGAACGTTGGAGCTAATGCATCGATAATGAGCGCCAGCGCGAACACGGCGATCAGCGCCCCGATATAGCTGGTGATCGCGAACTGCGTCGCCCCGAGCGGGGTAAGCTGAAAGTACCCCACCATCGACCACCTGATCGCCCGGCAGATAGCCGGGATCGCAGCGAGGATCAACACATATCGGTATATGGAGCCGATGGTCGCCGGTTCCGCGTCGATGACAGCCCACTCGGCGCGAGGCTCCACGAGGATGGATCGTACACGGGCAACAAGCGGGCGGGGCCCGGCGGTTGGCGCAACTGGCGGCACGCCTGACATGCATCCCTCCGGCGATGACAGTTGGCAGACACGGGCGCCTGACGCAGAATGCCCGGTGGTTGGGGCTAACTTACCGCCATCCGTTGCCGGCAGTTAGCCCATAGGGCGCCCCCCGGAGGCCTTCTGCGCGGCGCCGAGACAGCCCTGGTAGGGGCCGGTCGCGACCGGCCCAGGAAAAGCCGGCGATGCTACCGAACGAGATCGCTCGAGTCGTAGTGCTGGACCAGTTCCGGCCGAGTGAGCAGGTACCGGTCGTCCTCCGGGAAATATCGGGCGCGCTCGATGTCCTTTCCGGCAAATGCCTCGATCGACCCCCGGTCCTTCCACCAGCTCAACGTCACGATCTCGGTGCGGTCCCCATCGATGTCACGGACGGCAACGACGGCGCCGAGGTTGCCAGGGGTCCGTCGGTAACTCGCAATCCCGGTCGTGACGACGTAGTCGACGTACTCTTTCTTGAGGTCGCGCCGGATTTCCGCCCGCCATTCGCGAAGGACGCTCATACTGGCCGCTCCGGAGAGATCGGTATGGCATGATGATAATACCGCGACAGTGCTCGCAGCCTCAGCTCTGGAACAACGACCACGACCCTCTTGACGGAATGTAGCGCATTCTGTAGACTACAACGTCTACATCAAGGGCTACAATGAGCGCCACAACTACCATCCGGGTCTCGACCGATGACCGTGCGTTGCTCCAGGAGATCGCCGAGACGCTGGGCCGGTCGCAGCAGGACATCGTGCACGATGCCCTCGAATACTTCCGGCGCGCGCAGATGCTGCGTGCGATGAACGCCGCATTCGCGGCCCTCCATGCTGAGCCCAGCGTATGGGCGTCTGTCCTGGCCGAACGCGCCGGCTGGGACGCCGCGATTGATGATGTCGCGCTTGGCGATGCTGCGTGACCGGCGGACGTTCTCCAAAGACGCCGGGTAGTCCTGCTCCGGCACGCACGCGACCGTCACGCGGCGAGATCTGGCAGGTCGCTCTCAATCCGGCGGTGGGGCGGGAGACGCAAAAGGTGCGGGCCGCACTGGTCCTCTCCGTTAATGCACTCAACCACGGGCCCGCCGAGCTCGTCATCGTCGCGCCAGTCTCAACGGTGGACAAGCATATTCCCACACATGTCCGCATCGCGGCCGGCGAAGGCGGCCAGACCGAAATCGGGTTCATCAAGTGCGAAGAGGTGAAATCGATCTCCACGGCGCGTTTTCTCCGCAGGCGTGGCACCGCTCACCCGGCCACGGTCGAGCGCGCACTGGGCATCGTCAAGATCCTGCTCGGGATTCACTAGCGGCGCGATGGGTCTTGCGCGCGGGGAGATCCACCAGACTGTCGATGGAGTTGGACGAGACCGCCGCCGTCAGGCGATCGCCCCATTCTCCCCGGCGATCCGCCGCAAGATACCGAGTTGCCCCGCGTGATACGCCTGGTGAAACAGCACGACCGCCAGGAGAGACCCCACCGTTTCATTTGGGTCGCCCGTCGGACCGTCCGGCACCAGCATCTCGAGCCGCCGCGGCGGCAGCGCCGCCAGGCCCGCATCCACACGCACACACGCCTCCTCCCACGCGCTCACCAGCTCCCGCAATGGCACCGCGTCGGACGCGCGCGTGAGCGCGGACGACCCGCGCGCGTAGCGGCCCAGATCGCCGGCGCTCTCCACCGGGGTCTGCCCCAGGAGCGGTAATACCTGGTTGTAGACCGTCACCAGATGCCCCACCACCCAGTTCGAACAGTTCCCCGCAGGCTTGGGCTGAATCAGGCTCTGCTCGTGCGAAATGCCCTCCAGATTCAGGCGGACTACGTCACGCGTGAGCCGCGCCTGATGACGCATGCCGCCGATCTCGCTCATGCGCGCTTCTCCGCGAACAACTTCCCCAGATTGTCGATGGAGCTGGACCACCTCAGCAGTTCGGGCTGCGTCCACGCCGCAAACACGCGTTCCGGCGGTGCCGCGATGAGTCGTTCCAGTCTCAGCGTCAATGTGTCGGCCTGGGTCGTCATCGTCTTCTCTCCTTCTCGAAATGTGCGGCCAGCTTGTCCATCTGCTCATCCCAAAACTCCCGGTAGTCTTCCATCAACTCGTACGCATCCCGGAGCGGCCTCCCATCGAACCGGCACCGGTTGACTCGCCCCTCCGGCATCCGGTGCAGCAGGCCCGCACGCTCGAGCACGTCGAGATGCTTCGAGATCGCGGGGCGCGACATGGCAAACGGCTCCGCCAGCTCGCCGACCGTGGCTTCGCCACGCGTGAGCCGCGCAAGAATCGCGCGGCGAGTCGGATCGGCCAGCGCGCCAAATACCTGATCGAGAGCTCTGGCCCGGGGACTGGTAACCATATGGTTACCATATAAGCCCGCGTCACGCGTCCTGCAAGACCGGCCAGGAGCCAACAAAAGGCCGGACGGCACCCTTGGGCTCGATACGAGCATATCTCGGGGCGCTTGACTCTGTACCATAGTACAGGGTTTATCGTGTCGCCCAGCCGGGAGCCTGAGGATGCGTATTGGCGAACTCGCCACCGAAACGGACGTGAACATTCAGACGCTCCGCTATTACGAGCGCCGCGGATTGCTCACGCCGCCCGACCGATCGGCATCCGGATACCGCGCGTACGGACCGGATGCCGTGCAGCGTGTCCGATTCGTCCGGCGCGCCCAGGAGCTGGGCTTCACGCTCCAGGAGATCGGCGATCTCCTGATGCTGTGGAAGGACTCGGTGAGATCATGCCACGCAGTGGAAGGCCGCGCTCGCGCCGCCCTCACCCGGATCAACACGAAAATCACCGACCTCAAACGAATGCGCAGCGCCCTCGGCAAATATCTCGTCGCGTGCGAGCAGAGACCGGCACTCGACGAGTGCCCGCTGCTCCGCCTGCTCGGCGGCCCCGGCGAAGACCCATCATGATGGATCCACCGCGTGTCCGGTCGGCCGTCGCCCTCGTCTACGACCAGAACTGCCCCAACGTCGACGAATGCCGGACCGCACTGCGTGCGGCGCTCTCGGCCGTCGGCGCGCCACCGGTCTGGAACGAATGGGACCGGAACTCGGCGGCCACGCCGGCAGCGTACCGCGGCTTCGGCTCGCCCACGGTGTTGGTCAACGGACAGGACATCTGTGGTCCGGGCACGGCCCTCTCTGCACACGGCAACTCGTGCCGGATCTACCCTGGCGAAGCGGGCCGATCCCGGTGCGGCGCTCCGTCCGTCACGACGATCGTGAACGCCCTGCTCGCGGAACAAGTCGTATGCAACGGGTGACACGAGCACCGCCGCGTGCGACGTCCGCGTCCGCCGTCGGCGCGCTCAGCGCAGGATCGACTGGATTCGGCGCCGCTCTCGTCACGATCGTCGCAGGAACGTGCTGCGTGAGTCCGGTCCTGGCACCCTTGATCGTCGGCGCCATCGGGGCAGGGGGCGCGGCATGGGCCGCCGGACTCAAACCATACAGCACCTACATCCTGGCCGCTTCGCTGCTGCTCCTGGCGGGTGGCTTCTGGAGCGCGTACCGGCCTCGCACTCTGTGTGCCGCTGGCACCGACGAGTCTCGACCGCCTCGCTGGATGTCTCGCTTGTCCAAAGGAGTCCTCTGGGCAGGCGCCGTGTGCTGGGTCGGAGCGGTCGTCGTGCATCTCACGCTGTCGTAACGACTCGCTCATCTCCATGTGCTCGAGGCAACGATGCGACTGACATGGCCTACGCTGGTCCTACCCCTGTCCATTCTGCCGCTCTCGGCGTGCACGCGCGCCACGTCCGCACCGCACGTCAACCTGGCGTCGAGCATGGAACCTCTTCGGGAGGCGTTCAACAGCGATTCCGGCAAGGTCCGCGCAATATTCCTCGCATCCCCCACCTGCGGTGAATGCATACGCGGCGCGTCGGAGCTGGAGCGGGCGTGGCTCGACAAGGACTCGAGCCGTAACATCGCGGTCTACGTCGTCTGGTCTCGGCAACTGGGTGCCGAAGAGAAACATGTCGCCGGCGCGATGACACTCGTGCCCGATATTCGCGCACGCCACTACTGGGACGGTGAGGAGCTGGTGGGCAAAGCATTCCAGCCCATTCTCGACTTGCCCGCACCCGCCTGGGACACGTGGATGCTGTTCGACCGCGCCACGACGTGGCGAGGCGATCACGCCCCGGCGCCAGCGTGGTGGGAACACCAATTGAGCGTGGGGCCGCCAGAACGCCACCTCGATCCCGAGCGTTTCGCATCACATGCCGAAGCGCTCAAGAGTGTGCTGGGAGATCACACCTAGTCCGCGTCGCCCGGTCGAATGGCAACATGTCGATCGAGGACGGAGAGGTAATCGACCCAAACTCACGCGGCGTGCGGAATCAGGGGACCGCGCGTCTTGATCACGGAAGAACATGGATTGCCATGCACCGCGGACCTCGACTAGCGGAAACGCTTCAGAAAGGCCGCCGGCGGTTCGATGATGAGCCCGTGAAGGGGCGAGAGCGGTAAGAGATGCATCCGGTCACCGGTGACGAGCACGGTGCAGGAGCCGGCGAATGCGACCTCAAGCACCAGGTTGTCTTTCTGGTGCGGAATGTACGTAGTCCGGCCACTCGGACGGTACACCGACGACGCAGCTCGAATATCGTCCAACACCGCATCGATGCGTGCGGCTGGTAGCCTGAGTTTGCCGACCGCATTGCGCCGAACCTCGGCCAGAATATTGTCACCCGTGACGTGGGCAAACTCCTCGGCCAGGAGCCGATCGACGACTCTTTCGGGGATGCCGTCAAACGCTAGTGCCGAGACAAAGACGTTTGCGTCGATGCACACAACTAGCGGCGCTGGATTCCGTTTCGGTTCACTCGGCAAATGGGCCGCCCAGGTCCTCCGGCGTTAGCTTGAGCCGCCGGGCGGCGCGCTGCCCCTGACGGGCGATTTGGCGGAAGCGACGCCGAGCCTGGTACTGCCGGAACGTTTCCCGCAACAATTCGCTAACGGTGCGGCCCTCGGCGGCGGCCACACGCTGGATCTCGCGGCCCATTGGAGCGGGTAGGGAAATCGTGATCGTCTTGGTCGCGGCGGCACGTGGCATCAGCCGGCTCCTCTGAATAAGACTTATTCTTATTCCAAAGATAGACGTGGCTACGTCACCTGACAAGCAGCAGGCGACCCTCGGCGTCAATGAGCCGATTGTATCCGACCGGCTGGGCACAACGGAGACGGAGGTTTAGGAAGATGGCGGGAATCGCGGCGATTCCGGTCTCGTTCATCGCCGGACCGAGAGCGTTACGGAGTCGCCAGCGCCACCAGGCTGTCCCGCGCAATCGCGCGGCCGTGCACCCAGACCATCGAGATGCTGTCGTAGGCCTCGACGCTTTCGAGTGGTGACCGCCGGAGCAACACGAGGTTTGCGATCTTGCCTGGCTCGATCGTCCCGTACGCGCTGTCGATCTTGAACGCCCGCGCGTTGCTGATCGTCGCAGCGCGGAAGATCTGCCCGAGGGTCAGCCCCGCCTCGTGCAGGTGCTGCATCTCCAGATAACCGTTCAGGCCCGGGAGATTGCCGTACGTGGGACTCGACGGCGTATCGGTACCGAACAGAAAGCTCGCATCCTTCTTGGCCAGATACGCGACGACCTGCCGCCCACGCCGCAGCGGCCCGCGGTCGATTCCCGCACGCTCCGCCGAATCCGTCATCGCGCTGTCGGCGATCTCACTCTTGAACCACGCCCCTTCCGGGGACTTGAACCACATCAGCATCGCCGGCGGTACCACTTTAGGAATCGCCGGCATGCCGAGATACTGCGGATCGAAATACACCCGCAACCCCTCGATCACCTGCATCGTCGGCTGGTATCCGGTCCGATTCGCCGCGATCCGGTCGAGCAGCGCCGTGATCTCGCCGGGCAGATCCTGTCTCCGGTCCAGGTCTCCCCAGTTCCACATCCCGTGCGCGATCACGTCCGCGCCTCCGTCCTCCGCGAACCGCTGCGCTTCGAACGAGTTGGCGTGCACCATGAGCACGAGCCCGGTGGCTGTCGCGGCACGACGCACGTCTGCAAACGTTTCGGCGCTCATCACGGGCAGATGCCTGTCTCGGCCAAACCCGTGCTCATAATAGGTCTTGACGCAGATGCCGCCCGCCTGCTTCACCCGCGCGACGTCAGCCGCCGGTGTATGGTCTTCGGGACGGTACTCGGCCGGGATGCTCGACGCCTGGCCCGAGTCATAGATGAAATTCGGAAACACCTTAAAGCGCAGCGCTGGCGGCGCAAACGACATCGGATAGCCGTTCGCCACCGGCAATGACTCGCCACAGTCGAACAGATCCGGGTGGAGCGGCGCCTTCCGGAAATCGGCGAGCACCTCCGGCTTGACCACCGCCAGATCCACGAGTGTCGTGTATCCGAAGTAGAGGTACGACCGAGGCAACTGCACCAGATACTCCCTCACGATCTCCGCGTTCGCCGCCTCGCGGCTGAAATCCATCCCGGGAATCGACGCGAGATGAACGTGCGAGTCGATCAATCCGGGAATCAGGAACTGGCCATGCCCCGATACCACAGTCGCTCCTGCCGGAGCTCGGGTCTCCGCATTCCGGTCCACCCGCGCGATGCGGCCGTTCTCGACAAGCACGCTCCCGCGCCCCACCTGATCGAGCCGCTCGGGCGAGACGATGGTCACATCCGTGATCCACGTCCGGCCCGGCCCCTGTCCGCTGACGGGCGCAGCGGCTGGGCTGGCCAACAGGCACAACGCGATCGCACCTGCTCGTGCGTGCATCCGCCTTACCCGGCGTTGATAGTGTAGACGCCAGGGGTCCCTGCAGCCCCCTCTGGCCGTGCGGTCCCAGCTCGCCACGCACACTGCCGATGCCCTAATCTACGACCGCAGAGTGACCAGGTTTCAGGGCAGCCACGTCTTCTCGGCAGCTCCGCACGCGACGCCGGCTGCGAAGCAGGGCCGTGCCGGCTAGCGACCTCCGGAAGCAACCGTTCCCAGCCGCGGCGTGACAATGCCTATGTGACCACGACACGATGGACCACATACAGCGCCGCCGTCCTGGCCAGTCTCTCGGCCGGTTCCGCCGCGCTCTGCCAGGACGCGCCGATGTTCCGCGGAAACCTGGCACACACGGGCGTCTACGACGTACCCCCCATTCAGACTCTCACAGGCGTCAAGTGGAGGTTTCACACCAGCGGCCCAGTGATCTCCTCACCAGCGGTCGCCGGTGGGGTCGCCTATGTCGGCAGCACGGACGGCCACATGTACGCGATAGACATGGCCACGGGAACGCAGCGCTGGACATTCAAGACCCGCTCTCGCATCACCTCATCGCCAGCCGTCGACGGCGGTAGTGTCTTCTTCTCCAGCTACGACGGCAACATCTATCGAGTAGACGCCGCCACGGGCGCCGTGCAGTGGAAATTCGCGACGCCGGGCGAACGGCGGTTCGCGGGCAAGCATCTCCACGGCTTCCTACCCGCCGGTGAGACCATGCCAGATCCCTTCGATGTCTTCCTGTCGTCGCCCGCCGTCTCACACGGCACGGTCTACATCGGCAGCGGCGACGGCAACGTATACGCGCTCAACGAGCAGTCAGGGCAGCGAGTATGGTCGTTCCACACCGGCAACGTCGTGCACACCTCGCCGGCCGTCGTGGATGGCACGGTCTACGTGGGGAGCTGGGACACCTATTTCTACGCCCTGGACGCCGCCTCAGGCGCCGTGAAGTGGCGCTTCAAAACCGGCGAAGACTCCGTTATCAGCAACCAGGTCGGTATCCAGTCCTCCGCGGCCGTCGCCAACGGCGTGGTGTACTTCGGGTGCCGCGACTCGAAGTTCTACGCGCTCGACGCGCAGACCGGGGCTCAGAAGTGGGCGTTCGACAATAAGGGCTCCTGGGTCGTGAGCTCGCCGGCGATCCACGACGGCGTCGTGTATTTCGTGACGTCGGACTCGCGGATGCTGCACGCGCTGGACGCCACGACCGGGAAGCCGGTGTTCTCCCTGCAGATGACGTGGTTTCTCTTCAGTTCGCCCGCGATCGCCCGCGACATGCTCTATGTCGGCAGTTGGGACGGGACGCTCGCCGCGGTCGATCTCAAGACGCAGAAGCGCGCGTGGACGTTCGAGTCCGACTCCGCGAAGCGCAACCGCGCCGCGCTGACGAAACCAGATGGAACGCCGGACTTCGAGAAGATCGGCGCTAACTCCTTCTACGACGATCTCCCGGTGGCGATCACCAAGATGTTCACAGCCGGCAGTATCCTGTCGTCACCCGTCGTGGCGCCCGGAGCCATCGTCGTCGGCAGCGCCGACGGCAACGTGTACGCGCTGAACTGACTGGTGAGAGCCGCCTGATGCTGGACGGCTCTCCGCTCTGGCGAAACCACAAGCAACGGCGAACGTGTGCGGTCAAATGCGCGCGCACACCCGACTCGGCCTACGATGGCGCCGTGTGGCTCCCCCCCACGACGAATTGGCCGAGGTCCGGGTCGTCAGCGGGGATGTCCCCGAAGCGAAAGGGAATGCTGCGCGCGCGGAGCGGATCGGGCCCGTCGGCAATCTGAAAATGCAGGTGGGCCAGCGGGCTATCCCCAGTGTCGCCCACTTGGCCGATCTGTTGGCCGCGCGCGACTCGCGACCCCTTCGCGACGGTCACGCTCCCCGTCTTGAGGTGGCCGTACATGGAGTACTGGCCGTTGGCGTGCGCGATCGTGACGTAGTTACCGATCGTACCACGATAGGGATCGGTGGCCATCGCCATCATATTGGCTCGGCTCACGCGGCGAGCGTAGTCGTCACTCGATTCGCCTGCACGGTGACGGTGCGTTGCGTAGTCCTGCACCGCATCGTTGACCACGGCGACGACCGTGCCCGAGTCGGCCGCGTACACAGGTTCGCCAAATCCGTAGTAGTCGGTGGCGGTGTCGCCTGTGCCGCGTGAGGGAGAGCCGGTGCTGTCCAGCCGGAAGTAGTCCATCGCGTATTCGGTTTGAGCGTTCCACCGGTGATGGCTGGTCACGTTGGGAACGGATCGCTGAAACCACGCGCCGCGCAGAGGGAAGGCATACGCGTACGGCTCGGCAGGCCCTACCGCAGGCACGGTGGTCATCACCTCTCTCGTGACGCCGTGTGCGTCGGCGAGTGTCGCGCGAATCCGAATGGATGTCGGGCTTCCGTGGACCGCGACGTATACTGGCCCCAGCACGAGAGCGCCGTGCGGCGGGAGTTTCAGTTGCGCGACCGGATGATTCCCTGCGCCGAGTGCCGCGGGAGGCAACATGAGATCCGCAATGGTGTTCAACCCCTGCGTGCGCATCTCCACGAGTTCCTGAGTCGGGCCCAGCATGTCATCCCGATCGATCGCGACCGTCGCAATATCGTCTCTGTGACGGAGTGCGTCGACGTGCACCGACCGCACGGTCAGCGGCCCGCCACTGGTGTTCGCCACGATGATGTCGTGAATGACGAAGTCGGTGTATCCGCGGACCGGATTGACGGGATAGATCGGCGTTGGCCCAGCCGGATAGACCCTGACTTCCTGCGCCGCGGCAAACGACCCCGCCAGCGACAGCACCGCTACAATGGCAAACGACGCGATCTGCACGACCACCTCCATGGGCGTAATGACATGGACGCCCGGCCGCCGCACCCAGGTGTCAACCAGGTGCAACCAGCCCGCGTCGACGACCTCGTTCACCGGCGGTGCCGATTCTCCGCGGTGTGCAACGCCCGGGGATCGGGACTCGCAAGGGCCTAACGTGGGCCGGGACGGGATTGTTTCACCCCAGGCAATTGTTTAACAGTGTTCGGACCCATCATCTCGCGGGGTCGCAGCCCGGGGTCGGGGGCATGGCATCGCGGGGCCGGCCGGCGTCATCCGAGGGGCGTTGGCGGTCACCGGCGGAGATATCGTATATTCTGCCCACTGGTCCGGGACACGAGCGAGTGACAGGCGATGTCGACCCACGCCACTCGTGAATACGTCGTGCTCAGTGTCCTGCGTGGAACAGCGGATCGGGACAGCTGCCCTCACACCGGCTCGGACAGATGCGCGCGACGAACTACCCGGTTGGATGGACGTGCGAGCTGATAGAGATCCGAATCGAGCGCTATCTCGTCGGCGCGCTCCCTCGCGGGGAAGCCCTGGCCGTGGCTGAACATATCGAGGCGTGCATGACGTGCGCTGAGCGCGTCGCGATGGCGCGCTCGCTGGGTGAGACCCGTGGCGCGTCCAAGCATCGCGCGGCGGCCCGTCGTGCTCCGTCGGCCAGGGCGGGTGCCCGCCGCGGTGGTGGGAGACGCGGGAATCGAGACCATGGCAAATGAGCCCATCCAGGGCGTGAGCGATCTGCCCGGCGCCGAGCTTCGGATCGCGGCTTTTGCCGGCAGCCTTCGGCGCGCCTCCTTCAACCGCGCGCTGCTCCACGCGGCGCGCGAACTCGCCCCTGAGGGAATGCAGATCGACGTCATCGAGATTGGAGACCTGCCACTCTTCAACGCGGACGTCGAGGCCGAAGGTGACCCTCCGGCTGTGGAGGCATTCAAGGCGCAACTTCGGGACGCCGACGGTGTCCTGATCGCGACGCCCGAGTACAACGACGGGATCCCCGGAGCACTCACGAACGCGATCGATTGGGGCTCGCGCCTCCCCGGGCGCTCGCCGCTCGTCGGCAAGCCCGTCGCTCTTCTTGGCGCGTCCCCGAGCCAGATCGGTACCGCGCGCGCGCAACTCCACCTCCGGCAGCTCCTCGCACACGTACATGCGCGCACACTGCCGTCACCGGAGCTTCTCATAGCAAGAGCCCACGAGAAGTTTGACGATGAACTACGGCTGACGGACGAGGCTACGCGCCGGGTGCTCGCGGGACTACTTACGCGCTTCGGCCACTGGATCACCCGCGAGCGCGCGGCACGTGAGGCCGACCGGGCGCTCGCGATGGCGGGGCAGCGGTAAACGGCGGCCGATGAGCGGGCGCCCGAATCACGCGAGCATGTCGCGCACGAGCGGAATCACTTTGCTGCCGTAGAGTTCGACACTCCGTATGAGCTTCTCATGCGCCAGCGTCCCCGCGCTGTACTTCATGTCGAACCGGGCGATGCCGAGCGTCTTCGCGGTCGCGGCGATCTTGCGGGCGACCGTCTCGGGCGAGCCGCAGTAGAGCGATCCATGATCGGCTTCCTGGTCGAATTCGACACGGCGAATCGGACCCCACCCCCGCTCGGCGCCGATCCGATCGCGCATGACCTTGAATGGCGGCCAAAGCTCGTCTCTCGCCTGCGCATCAGTATCGGCCACGTAGCCGGGCGAGTGGACGCCGATCGGCAACACGGACATGCCGAGTTGGTCGAGGGTACGGTGGTAGAGCTCAATGTAGGGGGCGAATCGGTTGGGATCGCCGCCGATGATCGCGAGCATCATGGGCATGCCGTAGTGAGCCGCGCGCACGACAGACTCGGGACTTCCCCCCACACCAATCCATGTCTTGAGCGAACCGGACTCGATCGTGGGAAAGACGCGCTGAGTGGTCAGGGCCGCCCGCGTGCGGCCCTGCCAGGTCACCGGCTCCTGGGTGATCAACGCGGCGAAGAGGTCGAGCTTCTCGGCGAAGAGTTCTTCGTATTGGCTCAGATCGTATCCGAACAGCGGGAATGACTCCGTAAACGACCCGCGTCCGAGAATGACCTCGGCTCTCCCGTGCGACACGGCATCCAACGTGGCGAACCGCTGGAACACACGCACTGGGTCGTCCGAGCTGAGCACGGTAACGGCCGAGCCGAGCCGGATGCGGCGTGTGCGCGTCGCAATCGCCGCGAGGATGACCTCCGGCGACGAGATCGCAAAATCACCACGGTGATGCTCGCCGACGCCAATGAAGTCCACCCCCAACTCATCGGCAAGCACGGCCTCGGCGACGACATTCCGGATGACCTGCGCATGTGGCAATAACTCGCCGCCGGCGCCCGCAGTAACGTCGCCGAATGTATCCAATCCGAGTTCGAGATGCACTGGGACCTCCGCGCCCACCCGCGAGCCGGCCGCACCCGCGTTTCAGGCGACGAGCCGCAGCGCGACGTATGGCACAATGTTGAACAAGAGGATACCCGCCTTGAAGAATACCATACCGGCGGCGCTGATCACGTCGCTCCGTTCGGCAGACAGGCCAAACCACTGTCCCCACCATCGATGAATCCAATGGTGCGGGAACCGAAAGATCAGGTACCAGGCCAGGAGTATCCCATAGTCGATGATCGAGCACCACAAGAGCGCGTGCCGTACCACCTCGATAGTCATGGAGTCCTCTTGGTCCCGGGCGTGAACAGCTAGACCGGCAAGCGCTGAGAGTAACGGCCAGATGGATCAATGACCTCGAGCCGGTCCCCTTCGGGGCCATTGAGGCGATCGGGAAAGATCACAAGGTTAGTGCCGAAATCAGTTCGCGCCGACGGGTATGTGATGCCGGCGAAGATGGCGGTCTCGTGCGCGGCCAACGCCAACAACTGGGTTGCCGGCATCGGGCCCTCGCCACGAAGATAGACTTCCTGCCCGCTCTGCCAGTCTGCCGCGAGGTCGGCTGGGTGGAGGTCGAGCGGCGCACAGATATCGTCGGCCGTCACGTCGAGGATACGCCGCACATCGCAGTGCACAGCAAGGCTCACAATCGGCATGTGATCAGCCGTGGCGGTCGGCACCCCCTCGGTGAACACGACGGCCCTAAGTTCCGCGATCGGCGTCGCGGGATCGAACGATGCATATAATCCGGCAGGACCGCCACGGGGCGTGTAGCGTCCTCCTGCCAGCGAGCCGAGGTAGTGAAGGGGCTCGGGCGTCGCGCCGGACAGCGGATGTAAGAAAATCTCCAACATCGCCCGATACACAGTACGGCGCACGATGATTCGAGGGAGGCCCACGAGAATTTCGCCGACCGCAACTACCGCCTCGGCGTGCGGCAGATGCCACATACGAGTTTGCGGGGTCGGCGAGGGGAGCGCCGCCATTACTCCACGCCACCCCCCCGGGCGATCTCCAGCATCCGGGCGACTCGCTCCGCCTGACCGTCCAACATGGCCTGCAGCGGTGTCTTTCCGTCGAGGCGGATATGCGGTGTTTGGAGCCAGCCATACATCTGCTGTCCTGGCAGCATCACCTCGAGAATGTCCAAGACGCGCGCGATGGGGTCGAGAGCGACCTGTGCCCGCGGCGAATCCGGTTTCGCGCGCAGGGCCTGGCGGCTGATTGGAACGGCGGCGGCGAGGCGGTTCAGCGAGACGCTTAGGCGCGCGGCAATCTTGCGCGCATCCAGCCGACCACTCTTAGCACGAAGATGAGGCGAGGTGACGCCAAGACGGCTGGCGATCGGTCTTGCACGCTCCTCAGGCGTCGGCAGATGTTGGGCCGCAGCGCGAACGCGCGCGAGTGCCGCCATACGATCGTCCGGCGGCGCCGGCGCGTTCCGGGCGTCGGCGATCACGTCATGCGTGGCAGCTGGAGCGACGAACACCTGGCCCTCGCGCACGTTACGATCGATCACGCTCCGACGAGAATCGATCCAAGTCTGGCTTATCTGGTCGGGCGAGCACGCGGACGCTGCGTAGAGCTTGGAACACGTCTCCGTGACCCACAGGGCCAAGTCGCTGGCGTACCGGCGCGCGAACACAGCCTCGATTCGGGCATGAATCACCTCGCTTGCCATGGCCTCGGCGCGGCCCAAAATGTCGTCTACACCTGCTCGCATTGCTGCGACCACCAGCTCGGTATCATGGTCATCCAGTGCCGCCAGAATCGGCGCCCGGGGATCGCTAGCGTGGAATCGCTCCACGGCAAGCTTCCACCATCCATGCTTGTTGGCTGTCTCAGTGCGGTACACGGAGTAGGTACCCGGTGTCGTGAACGCAACGGGCGTCCGAGGCAACAAATTGAACACGCAAAGCAGATAGCGTGGGTGTCCACCCGCATGGATATCCAGCTGGCGAATCGAACTGTTCTCGGGCGCTAGTTCCGGGAGGTGCGGGTGCGGAAACCCGCGCTCAAACTTGCTGAGCGAGCAGTACGAGACCGAGTATGTATGCTTGTGCAGCACAGCTTCGAGGCGCTTCGTGAAGGCGTTTCGTTGCCCGACAACTAGCACCGCCGTTTCACTCGGCACTCGAGGCGCGGTCGATGAAGAGGGCGGCTCTGCGGGCCAGGAGTTCATCATGCCCTCCGTCGGTCGCTCGATGTTGGTTCAATAAAGGGATTGGCCAGTCGCTGACAATTAAATGGCAAGTACATGACATGTAATATGCAACCAATTTCACCCAATGCAAGGGCAAGACTTTAAGTTTATGATTGTCAACATGTTAGCCACCACCGCACTGCTATGACTTCGCTTGGCGACCGTTTTCCCTGAGTTGGCATTCCTCGGATCGATACTGCGTGCGAAGATGTCTACCTGTCCGCGTCCATCCTCTCGCCTCCTGGTGGAATTACATTGCGTTCCCGCGAACCGGAGGATGATCGGTGGAAGACAATGTCTTGGCTCGATTCGCCCAGGCACTCGCCTCGGGCTCGATCCGGGTCATCGATTTGAGCCAGCCGCTGAACGCGGCCACCGCGGTGATTCAGCTGCCGCCGGAGCTCGGCAAGTCGTGGCCGTTCCACATCGAGGAGATCTCCCACTACGACAGCCGGGGACCGGCGTGGTACTGGAACAACTTCTCCTGTGGGGAGCACACCGGGACGCACTTCGACGCCCCGGTTCACTGGGTGAGTGGGAAGGATTACCCGCGCAATGCGACCGACAGCATCCCGGTGGAGAAGTTCGTCGCGCCAGCGTGCGTGATCGATGTCTCGCGCGAAGTCGCCGCGGACCCGGATTTCCTTTTGACCCCCAAACGGGTCGAGGAATGGGAACGCCAGCACGGGCGAATCCCCGCGGGTTCGTGGGTGCTGATGCGCACCGATTGGTCCAAACGCACCGATGCGGCAGCCTTTCTCAACATGAAGGAAGACGGGTCACATGTCCCGGGACCGCACCCGGATCTCGTTCCGTTCCTGGCCAAGGAACGCAATGTCATCGGCTGGGGATCCGAAGGCGTCGGCACCGATGCGGGCCAGGCATTCCGCTTCGAGCCGCCGTTCCCGTGTCACAGCATCATGCACGGCAGCAACAAGTTCGGCCTCGCGAGTCTCACCAACCTGGACAAGCTACCGCCCACCGGTGCGATACTGATCACGCCGCCTCTCAAGATCGTCAATGGGTCCGGCAGCCCCTGCCGAGTCCTTGCCCTGATCTCCGCCTAAGCCACTCGGCTTTCGCCCCGGCAGCGCCCAACTCACTCGGCCGGGTCTCACATGCTCTCGTGTATGGCGCTTCGTTGACGTATGAAGTATTTAGATATCAATAACTCCTGCCTCCGTCCGACGGGCTCCTAGCGCAACACGCCGTCTCGCGAGAGACAGTCGCACGTAACTGTGTGCACGTAACGGCCACCCGGGGCGGCTGTGGCAGAACGGACATTCACGACGGAAGTGCAAAAGCTGCGGCTCGGCGACGGCGCGGTGTTCCACGGGGAAGGAATCCTCGCCGTCACCAAGGCGCTGCTGCAAGCCGGGGTGTCGTACGTCGCCGGCTATCAGGGCGCACCCATCTCGCACCTGATGGACGTCCTCACCGATGCCAACGACATCCTCGAGGACCTCGGCGTCCACTTCGAGCACAGTGCATCCGAGGCCACCGCCGCCGCGACACTGGCCGCATCAGTCAACTACCCGCTGCGCGGCGCCGTCACGTTCAAGTCCACGGTCGGCACGAACGTGGCATCCGATGCGCTCGCCAATCTCGCATCCGGCGGCGTCGAGGGCGGCGCGCTCATCATCGTCGGCGAGGACTACGGCGACGGGTCGAGCATCATGCAGGAGCGCTCACACGCCTTCGCCATGAAGTCGCAGATGTGGCTCCTCGACCCTCGGCCCAATCTCCCCTCGATCGTGCGCGCGGTGGAGCAGGGGTTCGCGCTCTCGGAGGCGAGTCACACGCCGGTCATGCTCGAGCTGCGCATCCGCGCGTGCCACGTCCACGGCCGCTTCATCGCGAAGGACAATGTCCGCCCCACGTTCACGCTCAAGAACGCCATGGAGGCGCCACGACGCGATACCAGCCGGATCGTTCTGCCACCATCGAGCTTCCTGCACGAGCAGGAAAAGATTCACCAACGGTGGCCCGCCGCGCAGCGGTTCATCCAGCAGCATGGCCTCAACGAGCTGTTCGCCGAGGGCACACGGGACGTCGGCATCGTGATGCAGGGCGGTATGTACAACACCGCCATCCGCTCTCTCGAATTGCTGGGCCTCGCCGACGCGTTCGGCGATGCCGCGATCCCGCTCTACGTGCTCAATGTCACGTACCCGCTGATCGACTCCGAGGTCGAGCGGTTCTGCGCCGGGAAGCGCGCGATCCTGGTGATCGAGGAAGGGCAGCCTGATTTCATCGAGCAGAACCTGCACGCGATCCTCCGGAAGGCAGATATCCCGACGAAGATCCACGGCAAGGATGTCCTCCCCATGGCCGGCGAGTATACCGCGGCGACAATGATCACGGGCATCCACCGATTCGTCGACCGCTATCTCCCCGACGCGATCGACCAGTCCCGCCTTCCATCGCTCCGCCGGCCGGCCGCGGTGCCCGCTCCCCCGTCGGACCCGACGCCGGCGCCCACCGCCGAGATCCACCCGCGGCCTCCGTCATTCTGCACCGGGTGCCCGGAACGACCGATCTTCACGGCAATGAAGTTGGTCGAGCGCGAGTTGGGCCAGCACCACATGAGTTGCGACATCGGATGCCACCTCTTCTCCATCCTGCCGCCATTCAACCTTGGCGCCACCACCATGGGCTACGGCCTGGGCTGGGCCGGCGCCGCCGCATTCAATACACGCGAGACCAATGCGCGGACGATCAGCATCATGGGGGACGGTGGGTTCTGGCACAACGGCCTGACGAGCGGAGTCGGCAACGCGGTATTCAATCAGAGCGACAGCGTGCTCGTGGTGGTCGACAACAGCTATACCGCGGCCACCGGCGGCCAGGACATCCTCTCCTCCGCGGCATCCAACCCGATCCGCACGACCAAACTGTCGATCGCGGACGCGGTGCGCGGCGTCGGTGTGAAATGGGTGCGCACAGTCACGCGAACGTACGATGTGGCGGGGATGCGCGATGTGCTCAGGGAGGCGCTCACCACTCCGATCCGGGGACCCAAGGTCATCGTCGCCCAGAGTGAGTGTGAGCTGAACAAGCAGCGCCGCATTAAACCCCAGTTGGCGCAACTCGCGAAATCGGGCGGCCGCGTGGTTCGAGAACGCTTCGGCGTCGACGCCGATGCGTGTACGGGCGACCACTCGTGCATCCGGCTCTCTGGCTGCCCGTCCCTCACGATCAAGGACAACCCCGACCCGCTCCGCACAGATCCGGTCGCGACGGTGATCGATAGCTGTGTGGGATGCGGCCTGTGCGGCGAAGTCGCGCACGCCGCTGTCCTGTGCCCGTCGTTCTACCGCAGTGCGTTGGTGACGAACCCGTCGGTGGCCGAGCGCTGGAGCGCGCGGTTCCAGCGGGCGGTGATCGGTTTTCTGCAGCGAGGCATCGATCGGCGCCTCGCGGCCATCCTGGGCTGACGCACCCGAGGATCCGACGCTGCCGCTGCCTCTGGACGCGCCCGCCGCTGCGAACGACACAGTGTCTCGCCCCCCGCGCGCCATCACGATCGCCATCCTGGCCATGGGCGGCGAGGGTGGCGGGGTGCTCGCCGACTGGATCGTCGACATGGCGGAGCACAACGGGTATCTCGCGCAGACGACATCCGTGCCCGGCGTGGCGCAGCGCACGGGCGCCACGATCTACTATGTAGAGCTGTTTCCCGAAGCGGCCGCCGTGGCGGCCGGCAAAGACCCGGTCCTCGCGCTGATGCCGGTTCCCGGTGAGGTCGACATCGTGATCGCCTCCGAGCTGATGGAGGCTGGCCGCGCGGTCCAGCGTGGCCTCGTCACGCCAGACCGCACGACGTTGATCGCGTCCACGCACCGCGTTTACTCGATGATCGAGAAGACGCACGCTGGTGACGGCCGGATCGACAATGCCGGTCTCCTCGCCTCCGGCGCGGCCGCGGCCCGGGTGTTCGTCGCGCGTGATTTCGCCCGCGTCGCGGCGGACACGGGCAGCGTGATCAGTGCACCGCTGCTCGGTGCCCTCGCCACGAGCGGCGCGCTGCCCTTCGGCCGCGCGCAATTCGAGGAGGCGATCCGCCGGGCCGGCGTCGGCGTGACGGCGAGTCTCGCCGCCTTCGCGGCCGGCGTGGCGGCCAGTAGCGCCCCGGCCACCAGCACGAACGGGAAACGTCGCCCGCTGCCGATCATGACAGACACGGCCGGTCTCGATGTCGCGCCGCCGGCCGGCGCCGCGATCGGCGCTGAGCGGGCCGCGCCGTCGATCGGCCCGCGCGTGCGTCACCTCGCTGATCGCGTCGAGCGGACATTTCCCGACGCGAGCCACGCGGTGCTCCTCGCTGCCGTCCCCCGGCTCGCCGACTACCAGGACATGCGATACGCCGGTGAATACCTCGACCGGCTCGACGTCGTACGGGACGTGGACGCGCGCTACGGCGCCGGTGACTACGCGCTCCTCACGGAAACGGCCCGCCAGCTCGCACTCTGGATGTCGTACGAGGATGCGATCCGCGTCGCGGACCTCAAGATCCGCCGCCCGCGCTTCGACCGCGTGCAAGCCGAATCCCACGCGACGGACAATCAGGTCCTCCACATTGATGAGTTTCTCCACCCCCAGGTGGACCAGGTCGCCGAGATCCTGCCCGTGCGCGCGGGGCGCTGGCTGCTCGGAAGCCGATGGGCGCGTGCCGTGGTGGGTCGCCTGACGCGTAAGGGCAAGGTCCTCCGCACGACATCTCTGTTCGGGTTCCTACAGCTCTACGTGATGGCTGCGCTCCGCCCCGCCCGCCGGCGCGCGCTCCGTTTCCAGCAGGAACACGCCCGGATCCGCGAGTGGCTGGACCACGTCGCCGCGCTCGCGCGCGATGATTACCCGCTCGCATTATCAGTGGCCGCGGCACCGCGCCTGGTCAAAGGCTACGGCGACACTCGTGAGCGCGGGAACCGGAACTACGATCTCGTGATGGCCGCGATCCCGTCGCTCCGCCAGGCGCCGGATGCCGCCGCGCGCTTCCGTGGACTGTGCCAGGCCGCACTGGCCGACGACTCCGGCGAAAAGCTCGCGGCCGCTCTCCGATGAGAATCGCCTGCCTGGGAGGTGGACCCGCCGGTCTCTACTTCTCGATCCTCATCAAGAAAGCGCGCCCCACGTGGGACGTGACGGTCATCGAGCGCAACCGGCCGGACGACACTTTCGGGTGGGGCGTCGTTTTCTCGGACAAGACGATGGACGGCTTCCGGTCCGCGGACCCGGAAACCCACGCCGCGATCACCGGCGCGTTCCGCCACTGGGATGACATCGAAGTCCACTTCAAGGGGCGGACCTTCGTCTCGGGTGGCCACGGCTTCTGCGGGATCGGCCGGCTCCGGCTGCTGCAGATCCTGCACGCGCGGGCCAGGGAACTTGGCGTCTCGCTCGTCTTCCAGCGCGAGGTCTCGGACCCTGACCCCTATGCGGCCGAATACGACCTCGTAGTCGCGTCCGATGGCGCGGCGTCCACCACGCGCAAGAAGCACGAGGAAACCTTCCGCCCCAACGTCCAGCCTCGCGCCAACCGCTTCATCTGGCTCGGCGGGCGGATCAAGCTCGATGCATTCACGTTCGATTTCCAGGAGACAGAGTGGGGCTGGTTCAATCTCCACGCGTACCGCTTCGATACCGACTGGTCGACGTTCATCGTGGAAACGCCGGAGCGCAACTGGCGCGCGGCAGGCATCGCGGCGATGGACACGCCGCAATCGGTGGAGTTCTGTGAGCGCCTGTTCGCCGATCGCCTCGACGGGCAGCCGCTGATCTCCAACGCCCATCATCGCCGCGGCTCCTCGGCGTGGCTCACGTTCAACCGCGTGCTCTGCGAGCGGTGGCACCACCGGAACATCGTGCTGATCGGCGACGCTGCCCACACGGCGCACTTCAGTATCGGCTCCGGTACGAAGCTCGCCATGGAGGACGCCATCGCCCTCGCGGGCGTGCTCTCCGAACACACGGGCGAGATCTCGAAGGACGAGATCCCGGCCGCACTCCAGCGCTACCAGGATGTCCGCGAGATCGAGGCCCTCAAGCTCCAGAGTGCGGCCCGCAATCGGATGGAATGGTTCGAGCAAGTCGAGCGTTACGCCGCCCTCGAACCCGAGCAGTTCACGTACAGTCTTCTCACCGGCAGCCAGCGGATCGGCCACGACAATCTCAAGGTCCGCGATGCACGATACATCGCAGACGTCGAACGATGGTTCGCCACGCGCAGCGGGGCCGGGCAGCCCCGCCCCCCGATGTTCACGCCTTTTTCGGTCCGCGGCGTCACGCTCAAGAACCGCGTGATCGTCTCCCCCATGGCCACGTACAGCGCCGCCGAAGGGATGCCCAACGATTTCCATCTCGTCCACTTCGGCGCCCGCGCCCTGGGCGGCGCCGCAATGGTCTTCACGGAGATGACTTGCGTCTCGCCCGACGCCCGTATCAGTCCGGGCTGCCTGGGCCTGTGGAACAACCAGCAGCTTCGCGGCTGGACACGCATCGTCGACGTCATCCACGCGCAGTCGGACGCACGCGCGGCGATCCAGCTCGGTCACGCGGGACGCAAAGGCTCGACTCACATCGGCTGGGAAGGCGCGGACCAGCCGCTCGAAACGGGGAATTGGCCGCTCGTATCGGCTTCGCCCATCCCGTATATCGACGGGGTGTCGCAGATGCCACGCGAGGCGACGCGCGAGGACATGGTTCGGATTCAGGCTGATTTCGTGGATGCCACGCGCCGCGCGGTCGCGGCGGGCTTCGACTGGCTCGAGCTCCACTGTGCCCACGGCTACTTGCTCTCGAGTTTCATCTCCCCACTGACGAATCGCCGCACCGATACCTACGGCGGCTCCCTCGCGAACCGGTGCCGCTATCCGCTGGAGGTCTTCCGCGCCATGCGCGAAGTGTGGCCCGCGGACAAACCCATGAGTGTCCGGATCTCGGCACACGACTGGGTCCCCGGCGGTGTCTCACCCGATGACGCCGTCGAGATCGCACGCCTCTTCAAGGCGGAAGGGGCCGATGTGATCGATTGCTCCTCTGGACAGGTCAGCAAGGCGGAGCGGCCAGTCTATGGACGGATGTTCCAGGTACCGCTCTCGGACCGCATCCGCAATGAAGCCGCTATCCCGACGATTGCGGTCGGCAACATCTACGAAGGGGATCACATCAACACGATCATCGCCGCGGGACGCGCGGATCTCTGCGCGGTTGCCCGCCCCCATCTTGCCGACCCCGCATGGACTCTGCACGAAGCGGCCAAGCAAGGCTACGCCGAGGTCTGGTGGCCCGCTCCATACCTCGGCGGCAAGATCCAGCTCGAGCGCAACCTGGCGCGCGCGGCGCAACTGGCGCTCCAGGTATGAGCACCACGCAGCAGGGAGCGCAATCGAAGCGCCCCCTGTCGGGCCGCCACGCCCTGGTCACCGGCGGCGGGCGCGGCATCGGCGAGGCCACCGCGCGAGCGCTGCTCGATCACGGGGCCCGCGTGACGATCCTCGGACGCGACGCCGGCGCCCTGGCGCACACGGCCGATGCACTCCGGACGTCGGGCGCGATCGGCTCCGTCCGCGCGGATGTCTCCGACGCGGAGTCGGTAGCACGCGCGTTCACGGACGCCCGCGGCCAATTCGGCCCGATCGACATCCTGATCAACAATGCCGGCGCCGCGGAATCCGCGCCGTTTCGCACGACGGACGCCGCTCTCTGGCGCCGGATGATGGCCGTCAACCTTGACGGCACGTACCATTGCATCCGCGAGGCGCTGCCCGCGATGGCCGAGTCGCGCTGGGGGCGGATCGTCAATATCGCCAGCACCGCTGGCCTCGCTGGCTACCGCTATGTCTCCGCGTACTGTGCCGCGAAGCACGGCGTGATCGGCCTCACCCGGGCGCTTGCCCTCGAGACGGCTACGCTCGGCATCACAGTCAACGCAGTTTGCCCCGGGTACGCGGATACCGATATGACCACCCGGACGATTCAGAACATCGTCGCCCGAACTGGAGCGACGCCAGCCGAGGTGCTGGCCCGGCTCACCGCGCAAAATCCTCAGAATCGCCTCGTGACTCCCGGCGAAGTTGCGCACGCGGTCGTGTGGCTTTGCGTACCCGGAAGTGAGGCCATCACGGGGCAGGCGATCGCCGTCGCGGGCGGAGAGGTCACATGAGCGCATTCACCAACGGCGGGGCGGCACCCAACGCGACGTCCGCGATGACCAGTCTGGTCCTGGACGCGCCAGCGACGGCACTCATGGACCTGGAGACGCGGACGACGGTGGCCGACCACCACGACCTGCGACTCTGGCTCCGGCTTCTGGCCTGCACGATCCGGATTGAACACCAGGTGCGCGACCGGCTCCGCCGCGAGTTCGAGACCACGCTCCCCCGATTCGATTTGATGGCGCAGCTCGAACGTCATCCCGACGGCCTCCGGATGTCGGAGCTTTCCCGCCGGCTCATGGTATCGGGCGGCAACGTCACCGGCATCACGGATCAGTTGGAGCGCGAGCACCTCGTCGTCCGCATCTTCGATCCGGCCGACCGCCGCGTGGTCGCCGTGAAACTCACCGCCACGGGCCTCGCCCGCTTTCGCGACATGGCGGCCCGCCACGAGCGATGGATCATCGAGTTGCTCGCAGGACTCGATCAGACTGACAAACTCGGCATGTTCGAGCTCCTGCAGAAACTGAAGGCGCATGTCACGACGCTCGCGACCGCCCTGCCGGGGTCCGACAGCGCTGGTTCCTAGCCCATCCCCGCGGAGACCGATGCGCCACCTCGCTGGAGAACCCCATCAACTGCCCGGCACTCACCCGCTCTCGGGCTACGTCGGCCGCCACTTCCAGTTCGCGGTCCACGATGCAGTCGCGACGATCACGCTGAACCGGCCCGAGCGCAAGAATCCGCTGACATTCGAGTCGTATACGGAGTTGCGTGACTTGTTTCGCGCGCTGGTCCACGCGCCGGACGTTACGGTCGTCGTGATCACCGGCGCGGGTGACAACTTCTGCTCCGGCGGCGATGTCCATGAGATCATCGGCCCCCTCACGAAGCTCGACATGCCTGGCCTACTCGCGTTTACCCGGCTCACCGGCGACCTGGTCAAGGCCATGCGCGCGTGCCCGCAGCCGATCGTCGCGGCGATCGACGGGATCTGCGCCGGCGCGGGCGCGTTACTCGCCCTCGCGTCGGATTTCCGGTACGGTACGGCGCGCAGCAAGACGGCGTTTCTCTTCACCCGCGTCGGACTGGCCGGCTGCGACATGGGCGCCTGCGCGCTCCTGCCGCGGGTGATCGGTCAGGGCCGCGCCGCGGAGCTGCTGTACACCGGACGCAGCATGGCCGGGGAGGAGGCTGAGCGCTGGGGGTTTTTCAATCGTCTCTGCGACCCCGGAACGCTGCTGCCGGATGCGCACGCGCTCGCCGCGGAGCTGGCCGCCGGCCCGACGTTCGCGCAGGGAATGACCAAGCGGATGCTGCATCAGGAATGGAACATGGGGGTCGACGAGGCGATCGAAGCCGAGGCGGAAGCACAGGCGATCTGCATGGCCACCAACGATTTTCACCGCGCCTATCACGCCTTCGTGGAGAAGCGGAAGCCCCGCTTCGAAGGCAACTGACCGTGGCGGACCGTGCGTACCTGGAGTGGCCCTTTCTGGAGCCGCGGCACCGCGCGATCGCGATCGAGCTGGATGGCTGGTCGCACGAGCACCTGCGCGGCGCTCACGCGACGGACATTGACGCGGAGTGCCGCGCGCTCGTGCGGTCGCTGGGCAACGCGGGATGGCTCGCGCACGCGGTCGGCGGCACCGCGCACGGCGGGGCGACCGACCGCATCGATACCCGCGCTGTCTGCCTGATTCGCGAGACGCTTGCTCGCCATTCCGCCCTCGCGGATTTCGCCTTCGCGATGCAGGGGCTCGGCTCAGGCGCCATCACTCTGTTCGGCACCGACGCGCAGAAAGCACGCTACCTCCCGCCCGTCGCCCGCGGTACGGCCATCGCAGCGTTTGCGCTGTCCGAACCTGGTGCGGGCTCCGATGTCGCGGCGCTCGCCTGTGCCGGCCGCGCCGACGGGGACGGCTACGTACTCGACGGCGAAAAGACGTGGGTGTCGAACGGCGGGATAGCGGACTTCTACGTGGTGTTCGCCCGGACGGGCGAGGCTGCCGGCGCGCGAGGAATCACCGCCTTCGTCGTCGACGCGGAGACTCCCGGATTCACGATCGCGGAGCGGATCGAGGTGATCGCGCCACACCCGCTGGCCCGTCTTCGCTTCACGGACTGCCGGGTCCCGGCGGCCCAGCGCATCGGCGACCCGGGTGGTGGCTTCAAGGTCGCGATGGCCACGCTCGATGTCTTTCGCACGTCGGTCGCGGCGGCCGCCCTGGGATTCGCGCGACGGGCCCTGGATGAGGCGTTGCGCCGCGCGACCACTCGGCAGATGTTCGGCCAGGCGCTCGCCGATTTCCAGCTCACGCAGGCCAAATTCGCCATGATGGCGACAGGGATCGACGCGGCGGCGCTGCTCACGTACCGGGCCGCGTGGCTCCGGGACCGCGGCCAGCCGGTCACGGTGGAAGCCGCGATGGCCAAGATGACAGCGACGGAGACGGCGCAGCAGGTCATCGATGCCGCCATGCAGATCTTTGGCGGGCTCGGCGTCGTGGCGGACGAGACGGTCGCCCGCCTCTACTCGGAGATCCGCCCCCTCCGCATCTACGAAGGGGCGACGGAGGTGCAACAGTTGATCGTCGCCCGTGGCATCATCAAGTCTTTTCGCGAGCACGAGGCACTACATGGCTGAGTCCCGCCGACCCCCGGCCAACGGGGGAGGGCCAATATCGCCGCGCGCGTATCGCTCGACGATCCTGATCCGGTTCGCACATTGCGACCCGGCCGGCATCGTCTTCTTCCCGCGCTATCTCGAGATGTTCAACAACCTCGTCGAGGATTGGTGCCGCGACGAGCTCGGGGTGTCGTTCGCCGAGATCCATGAGCGTCGCGGGTGGGGGTTACCGACCGTGCACCTCGATGTGGATTTCGCGGCGCCAAGCGTGCTGGGGGAGGTGCTGGCGGCCTCACTCGTGGTGCGCCGGATCGGTACCTCGTCGATCACGTCCGAGATTCAGTTTCGCGGGCCCGACGGGAGCGAGCGGGTGCGAGGCAACTCCGTAGTCGTGCTGATCGATGCCAGGTCGAGGCGTGCGGTCTCTATCCCCGACGATCTTCGGGCCCGCATCGAGAGGTTTCAGGATGCCAGCTGATTCGGATCCACGGTTGCTTCACCCCGCTGGGTGGGCGAGACCGCACGGCTACGCCTATGGCGTCGCGGCCCGCGGACGGTCGGTGCACGTCAGCGGTATGATCGGCTGCGATGCGCAGGGCGCGATCACGGTCCCGGATTTCGCTGGCCAGGTGCGGCAGACGCTCCGCAACATCGTGGCGGTGCTGGCCGAGGGCGGGGCGCGTCCGGAGCATATCGTCCGGATGACGTGGTACGTGATCGACAAACAGGAGTACATCGGCGCGCGGCAGGAGATCGGCGCCGCGTACCGCGAGATCATCGGCAAGTACTATCCGGCGATGACCGCCGTGCAGGTGGCGGGATTGGTCGACAAGCAGGCTCGCGTCGAGATCGAAGTCACGGCTGTTGTGCCGGAGTAAGCAGCCGGATCGGCGTGGGCGCGACTCACGCAATCCCGTCGGTGGGGATCGTCTGTCCGGCCGCACCGATGAGCGCCGCTGCCGCGGCGACCCGGGTGCGCCGCCGGGCCACGATGAGATAGGCGATCGTGAGCAGGGCGAGCCATGGCAGTCCCGCTTCGAGCGTAACGCGCATCCCCTCGACCCACCACGTCGTGGTCATGATCGCGACGACCGCGAGGATGCCGAGCCATGACGTGTAGGGGTAGCCGATCATGCGCACGGGGAGAGGCGGGCGGCCGAGCGATTCCCATCGCGGCCGGAAGTACAGGTGCGTGATGAAGATCATGAGCCACGCGAATAGCCCGCCAAATAGCGAGATCCCGAAGAGATAGACATATGCGCTCTCTGGAAAACTGAGCGACACGGCGAGCGCGACGCCAAGACCGGCGGCCGATGCGAGGAGAGCGGCGAGGGGAGCGCCGCGGCGAGACAGCTTGCCGAGTATGGCGGGTGCATAGCCGCCGCGCGCGAGTGAGAACAGCATCCGGCTCGTCAGGTAGAGATTACAGTTCATGCTCGATGCGGCCGCGGTGATGACGACCAGATTGACCACGTGCGCGGCGGCGGGGATACCGATCAGGCGGAATACCCGCACGAAGGGGCTGGCCGTGATGTCCGCACCGGGCTGGACCGCCGTCCACGGGACGATACCGATCAGCACCGTGATCGCGCCCAGGTAGAACAGGATCAGGCGCCCGACCATCCAGCGCATCGCGCGCGGCACGGCAGCCGACGGATCCTTGGCTTCCCCAGCGGTGACAGCGATGACCTCGGTGCCTATGAAGCTGAAGATCACGAACACCATCGCCAGCCAGACCCCCCGCCAGCCGGTCGCCAGAAAGCCGCCGTGTGCAGTGAAATTCGTGAAACCGATCGCGGGTGCGGAGCCGGCGCCGGCGATCACGCAGAACCCCAGTACGATGAACAGGACAATGGCGATGACCTTGGCCATCGAGAACCAGTACTCGAAGCTGCCAAAACTCCCGACACTCCGGGCGTTGATGTAGACGAGACCGATCGAGAACCCCAGAATCCACACCCAGCTCGGGACAGTGGGGAACCACCACCGGCAATAGATGGCGATCGCGGTCGCCTCGCCCCCGATCGCGATGCATTGCGCGGCCCAGTACGTGTACCGCACGACGAACCCAGCCCACGGGCTCACATAGAGCTCGGCGTATACGCCGAACGAGCCGGCCGTCGGGTGCGCGACCGCAAGCTCGGACAGCGCGCCCATGAACAGCAGCGCGATCGCGGCGCCGATCAGATAGCTCACGATGACCCCGGGTCCCGCGGTCCGCACCGCGAGCGCGCTGCCCAGGAACAGCCCCGTGCCGATCGCCCCACCGATGGCGATCATCCCGAGCTGGCCGGCGCTGAGCTGGCGAGAGAGCTGCTCGCCCTGCTCGACGCCGGGAGCCACGGGATCAGGAGTCTTCATAGGCGGCGGCGGGGCTCCCCGAGGGGTGGAACACGCCCAGCAGCCGGATCGGATCCGGGCCGGGGTTCTCGACGCAGTGCACGACGCCGACGGGGAAGTACACCCCGCTGCCCGGCCCGAGCTCAGGCGCTGATGAGTCTCCCTTGATGTGCAGGATGGCGCGACCTTGGAGGACGCAGATCCCCTCCTCGTACATGTGCCGGTGGAACGGGGCCTTGCTGGCGGGGATCCATCCGATGAACTGCGTCACCTGCTTGCATCCCACGTCGGTGTTCACGAGTAGCCGGAACTCGCGATCGCGTCCCGCGCGCATAGGCTCGCGGTCCGCCTCCTGGACCATGAGATTGGGTGCCGTCCCGCTCCTGGCGGGGGGAGCGGGGGGCGTGTCGAGGACCTGCCGCCCAGCGTCCTCCGGACAGCACGCGCTGATGATCCGGATCGTGCCGGGCCCCGGGTTCTCGACGTGGTACGTCGTGCCTGGCGGGACGAACAGCGCCGACCCTGGCCGCACATCGTATCGATACCCGCCGACGTGGCACACCCCGGCGCCCGCGACGACGTAATGCACCTCTTCGCTGGCGGGGTTGAGAGTCGCCGGGGAGATGCCGGGCCCGTAGTCGTTGATCGTCTGCGTGATGAGAGGCGCACCGGAGCTCCGAGACATCACGGTGCGTGACGTCCAGTTCCCGCGAGATGCGATCGTCCCATCGCTCGCGTCGTAGACGCGGCACCCGCCGTTGAGGATTTTCATGCCCGCACCATGAAGTCGCGTACCGTCGCGAGCGCGGCGAGCGCCGTCTCGACATCGGCGAGCGTGTTATAGACGTGAAACGCGAACCGCACCCCGTCGCGTCTGGTCGACACCACGATACCGCGTGCAGTGAGTCCAGCGAGAGCGGCGGCGGGGTCGTGTGACCGCAGGACGACGAGCGGCCCGACGCTGGTCGCCGGAGTCTTGGCGGCGATGCCCAACCGGGCCGCACCGGCGAGGAAGGCCTGAGTCAGGCGTTCGATCTGGGCCGCGACATTTTCCAGGCCGATGGTTGACAGGAGATCGAGCGCCGGGCGGGCGAGGTAGATACTGGGGATTACTGGCGCGCCGTTCTCGAAGCGGCGGGCCGTGGGTGCGAGATCGAGGTGCTTCGGGTCGAAGGCAAAGATCTCTCGCTGTGAGAACCAGCTCGTCATCGTCGGCGACAGCGTCTCGATCAGCTCCCGCCGTACGTACAGAAACGCGAGTCCCGGGGGGCCGAGCAGGTATTTCAGCGTCCCTGTCACGTAGAAGTCGGCATCCAGCGCTTTGACATCGATGGGCCGGGTGCCGCAGTCCTGATAGCCGTCGAGGAAGACGAGAGCGCCGTTCGCGTGCGCGATGCGGGCGATGGCTGGCACGTCCGAGCGATGCCCGGTCACGAACGACACGTGAGTCAGCGGGACGATCCTGGTGGACCGGCCGATCGCCTGCTCGTACCGCTCCGTCGGGATGGCGTACCCTACGCCATCGAGGAACTGGACCCGTGCGCCGCGCGCCTGCTGGGCCAGCCAGATGTGTCCCATCGTCGGAAACTCGTACTCCCCCATCACGACCCCTGGGCGCTCATCGAATTGCAGGGCGTTGGCGATCGGGTTGATGCCCGCGGACGCACTCGCCAGGATCGCCACCTCATCGGGCGACGCGTTGATCAGCCGGGCGAACTGCGCGCGAAGGGACTCGTAGACCCCCATCCAATCGTCCCAGGGCGCGGACGACGTGCGCCAGCTCGTCGCGAACGCGCGCATTCCCTCTTCGACGGCGTCCGAGAGCGCGCCCTGGGAGCAGTTGTACAGGTACGTCTTGTCCCGGAGGATCGGGAAGTGGGTTCGCAGTTCCGCGATCTGCGCGTCGGTCAGCATGGGGTCCTGGGTGGCATCGTGATGGGGCCCGTCTCAAAAGGTGAAGTATTGGGCCTGATCGCGCTTTCGCAATTCCTTGCCGCAGCGACATGGCCGCCTGGCTGGCCACCTCCCGCCGGATGGCCTCGCGGTGATTGAGCGATATGTCGACGGGGTTCTGGGCCTTCTGCATGGACGGGTCTTCGAGCTGGAACGGCCGCGACTGGGGCATGCCGAACAACTCGACGGCGCGGCACTGGGATACCGGGCCGGATGGGGCGCCGCAGCTGGCCGTTGCGGACGCCAAGCCGGCGGCGGCAACGAAGAAGGGGGCCAGACCAGGTAGCGAGGCCCGCTATTGCGATGGGGCAGGCTTCGGCTTGTGCAGCGCGAACGTGAACGGTTGCTGCACGAGCTCACGAACCTTTTTCCCATCGAATACCGCGGGTACGAACGTCCATTGGGGGAGTGCGCTTCTACACGCCAGCGCGAACTGCGGGTTTGTGGACGACACCAGGCGTAACGACCGCATCTCGGCATGGCCGGTGGTATCGACGTAGAACTGGAACAGCACCTCACCGGCGATGTGCGCTCGCAACAGGGCCGGGGGGTAGATTGGGTGAGGGCCGCCGATCTTGATGGGGTTCGCCAGGACTGGGCGCCATGTGGAGTCGGCGGTGTGGAGCGGTAGTATGTCGCCGGTGTCTGGCCAGTTGTTGGGTGACGGAACGGTGTTTACGACGCCGGCTGGCGCAGCGTTGGTGGTGGCGCCGCTGTCGGCGGGGGAGTGCGATGTCGTCCCGCGGAGTGCGGTGAGGACTTCGGTGGCGTGGGGCCCGAGATATTCGAGCGTGCCCCACGCGCCGTTGAACACGGCCAGCACGAGATCCGGTCCGTGCGTGGTGGGGATGCGGGCGAATCGCATGAGTGCGCCGCTGTCGCCTTGCGCGCGGAGCTGCCACATCTTGTACGACACCTTTTGTGGCGTGGCGCTGACGGCTGGCGGGTCGGGAAGCGTCGCGGCGGAATCCGCCCACCGGGCCACGACACCGGAGTCGGCGATGAGGATGAACGTTCCGCTGTCGCTGCGCACGGAGACGCGGACGGGTTTCCCCGGCTGACGCGACACCGAGATTCTGCCCTGGTCGAGCTGCACCGACGTGCTATGCGCCCGCAGCGCGTGAAAGTCGCGCACCGATTCTTCGGAGCCTTGCTGGGCTGACGCGGTCTGGGCCTTCGTGGATGCGGAGGCGTCGAGTAGCGAGAGCATCAGCGCGGCTGCGAGACTGCCACGTCGTGCAGCGTCAGTCACGCGAATCGCGGAACGCATTACGTGATGCTCCCAGAAGGGGCGTCCGGCGGGTATTTGCGGGGGCTCGCATTATACAGTAGAGTTCGCTCATTCGCAAATAATGGGACGTTGGCAGGTCTGAGGAGGCGACCAGAAACGGCTGTAAGTACTTATGTATTGACATTAGGCTATTGGTAAGTATTTTTGTAATGCACCCTATCGCTTGGAGTCACCCTATGGTCAAGGAAATCCGGCTCAATGCGTCGGGTAATTCGACGGCAGCCGTTCTGCCAAAGCCGATGCTCGAGCACATGAACGTCACGCAAGGCGACATCGTGTTCGCCATCGAGGTCGAGGATGGCGTGTTGCTCACGCCCTACGATCCGACCTTTGCGGCCGCGATGGAGAGTTTCCACAAGGGAATGCAGATGTACCGGAACGCCATGAAGGAGCTTGCGAGTAAGTGATCCGCCCGTCGAGCAAGCACACGAGCTCGGACCCGCGACAATCGGAGCCGCGATGGGTGTCGCGTGTCATTGCCAACGCGATGCACGCCGAAATTGTGCGCACGCTCGGCGGCTTGCATGGCATCCGCGACAAGGGCCTCATTGAGTCCGCGCTCGATCGTCCGCGCAACCGATTCTCCCACACTCCCACTGCCGATCTCGCGGATCTCGCGGCGGCATACGGATTCGGCCTCACAAAGAATCACGGCTACGTGGACGGCAATAAGCGGACGGCGTTTCAGGTCATGTTCGTGTTTCTGGACCTCAACGGCGTCACGCTTGTCGCGCCGGACGAGGCGGAAGTCGTTCGCATCATGCTCGGTGTCGCGGATGGCGCGGTCAGCGAGGCGGACCTCGCCGCCTGGGTGCGCGGGGTAGCACAGCCCATGACACCAAAGGCGCGGCTCACGCTCACGATGCGCCGCTAGAGCAGCCCGGCTTCGTGGCTACGGCACCGTGAACAGCATCGTGTTGGGTGGGATGGACTTCGCGAATGCCCCGCGACCGGCGGCGGTAAGCCGACACGCTGATACTCATTAGATGGTGTCCCAACAGAGTGCGTGCCGGTGTGATGCCAGAGGAATGACAGCATGACGCGGCGATGAGGTCGACAGAGCTAGGGAAGAATCGCCACAGGAGAGACTCAGATGGTCATGCAGCGCAGAGGGTATATCGCCACGATCGAATACGATGAGAGCGTCGGCCGGTTTCACGGCAGCGTGACCAATACGCGCGCAGTGATCACCTTCGAAGGGGAGACCGGCAGAGATCTCGAGCGCGAGTTCGACACATCGATCCGCGACTATGAAGCGATGTGCGCAGAGGAAGGGATCGAACCGGAACGTCCGTACTCCGGACGCTTCGTAATCCGGATCTCGCCAGAGATCCACGCGCAACTTGCAGCGATCGCCGCCATCACCGAGAAGAGTCTCAATGAGCTGGCGCGTGAGGCGCTCGAACAGGTCGTCGCGAGCCGGGGAGCCTGAAGCGCGGGGTCGGCGATTCTCAAGGCGACACGCTACGAGCCTGATGGAGGTCCGGTTGTGGAGAGATGCGGCGTCCTCGCTACCGCCGTATTGCAAAACTGAACGGCATCCGGACCAACTCACGAACCGTGCGCCCGTTGTACTCGGCCGGGATAAACCGCATGTCAGGCAAGATCTCCCTGCACGCCAGGGCGAACCGCGGATCGGTGTCTCCGAGCAGTTGGACAGACTCCATCTCCACTCGGCCCATCGCATCGATCATGAATTGCAGCGTAGCTGCCCCGCCGCCTCCCTTTTTCCTGAGCGGGAAAGGGTACATCGGATGCACCTGATCCACCTCGCGAGCTTGCTTGAAGACAGGTCGCCATGTGCTGTCTTCGACATTCAGCGCAAGCACATCACCGGTATCCGGCAGGATCGGATATGGCCAGGGACCCTTTGGCGGAGTCTTCGGAGCGATAGAGAATGCGACGTGCTCACTGTCAGCGACGATGATCGTGTCACTCCGCAGCGCCTCGAGGATTTCAGCCGATTGTGGCCCTAGTTCCTCGACGACGCCCCACGCGCCATTGAACACGAACAGGGACAGCTCGGGCCCGTGTTCGGTAGCCACACGCACGAACCGCATATGTGCGTTGCTATCCCCGTCGGCGCGGAGCTGCGACGTCTTAGGTTCCTGTTTCTTGGCCTTGACTCCCAGCGGTGGCGGGTCGGGCAGAGCAGCGGCGGAATCCGCCCAACGGGCCAGGACGCCGGAATCCGCGACGAGTGAAAACGTTCCACTGTCCGTTCGCACATAGACGTAAACCTGCTTTCCCCGCTGCCGCGCGACCGTGACACGGCCGCCGGCGAACTTCACAACCACCCGGTGCACGACCAGCTCCGGGCGAACCTCGGCAGTTGAATCAGCACTCGGCTGCGCCGCCAGACCGGAAACGCCAGCAGATGCCGCGAGCGCCCCGACAGCGGCACATGCCACCTGAACGACCCACCGCCGAACACCCATCCGTCGCATGGCTGCGCACGCGACGGCCAACGCTGCCGAATGCATTGGCTTGCCCCCGGTACCAGCGCGTTGCTACAAATCCTGGGCCAAAATGGAGACAAGGTCGCTTGCGGTCAACCGATCGGTCGCCAATTTGGCATCCCGCGGGCGTCGCGTCTCCTGTGCCGGTCACATGCTCTGCGCGGCGCTTCTGGCGCTGTCCAATAGTCGCTGACGGGCGGTGCTGTCGACGAGCTGGCCGCGCACGACGATGGCGGAGATGCGCTGGGTGTTGTGGATGTCGGCCAGTGGATCGGCGTCGAGCACAACTAGGTCCGCCACCTTGCCTGGTGCGAGCGTGCCGAGTGTGTCGGTCGCGTGAAGGAACCGCGCGGGTTCGATGGTCGCGGCTTGCAGCGCGGCGAGCGGCGTGAAGCCGGCATCGACGAACATCGCCAGCTCGTCGTGGAGGCTCGAGCCCCAATACACCCACGGGTTACTGACGTCCGTACCGGCCAACACGCCGACACCGGCCCGGTGCATCGCGCCGACGATCTGTATCTCGTGCTGAAAATACGTCTTCGCGGTCCTCTTGTCGGCTGCCGTGAAGACGGGCGCCAACCGGCGATCGCGGGCTTGCCACCACGCTGTATCGGCGCGCGCCACGTATTCGCGCCGCGGGTCGTGGGTGCAAGCGTAGTCCTGCCCGCAATACAGGCCACGCAATACCGTGAGGGTCGGTACCTGCCACGTACCATCGTGAACGAAACGCGCCAGAAGGGGCGCGCATGCGGCCAAGCTGAATGACTCATTCAGGAGCGTGACCTCCGCGCGGATCTGGGCCGCCCCCTCCGACGGCGAGGTTGGGGGATGAGCCGCGTTCCGTTCTGTCAGCCGCGCGACGGCCGCCGGCCGGCTCGAACACGCCTCCGGCATCTTGATGAGATGCTCCATGCTCAACTGACCCGCGTCAGCCGCATCCTCCAGCGACACCGCCTGGGGCACGTGGCCCGCGAACGGTATCCCGCGGCGTTTGGCCTCATCGGCGATCGCCAGGTACGCCTCACGCGAGAGTCCACTGTACACCTTGATGAAGTCGGCCCCGCGGCGCTGGGCGTCGCGGACCGCCGCGCGGGCTTCGGCCGTGTCATGGATCGCCGCGCTCCCTGCCCAGAATGGGTGTGGTCCGTCGAGCAAGTTGCTCCCGGCCACGATGCGGGGGCCGAGAAGCGTGCCTGCCGCGATCTCCCGCTCCCAACGGTGCACCATCTCGGCCGTAGGGCCGTGCAGAGGGTTGTAGATGGTGTCCTTGTCCGCGCAGGGCCCGGAACAGTCGCCCCACATGTCTCGCACGCCAGTCACGCCGTTGGCGATATCGAGGGGCAGCACGATGGACCGCTCGTACCGATCGAACCCCGAGTGCACATGCATGTCCCACAGCCCCGGGATGACGTACTTTCCGGTCCCATCGACGAGCACCGCACCGGCTGGCGGGGACAATGAATCACTCCGCCCAACGGCCGTAATCCGGCCGCCGGAGACCACCACCGTCATCGCTGGCTTGGGCGGCGCACCGGTCATATCGATGACCGTGACGTGCGTTATCGCGAGCGTATGCTGGCCCGCATCTCGAGTGCTGGGGCCGGGCGTGGAGCGGTTACACGAAATCGCGGCCGCGAGAAGGACACACATCGCCCACGCCGGGCGTCGCTCACAGCTGATCCGCACCGCGGCTCCTCGTTTCGAGTGGCACTAAGTTGCGTGTCGCGCGTGCGTAGTGCTAGCCGCCGTTAGCCTTCGAAGGACGGCGCCCGGCAACCGAGGTCGCCGAATCCACACAGGGGTAAATCCCACCGTGTTGGCCTCCCGCGCGTACATCAGCAATCGTTGACATCGGCAGGCCTGACTTGTGCTTCACCGCCGCGAGGCCACTCGCGGCCACTGTGATTCGCTTAGACAGACGACGTGTCGGGGTTGTCGGATCCCGCGTGCCGCGCCCGCGTACTACTAGCTGCTGTAGACTTCGCGGAACGACGCCCTCGGCGGAGCGTCCTACCGCCTAGCGTCGTACACCGTGACATGACCTGTCTGGTCATAAGAGTCAACGGGCACGGGGTAGCGGGCTTGGGACTCCGGTCGCAAATCGGCCCCTGACACTCATTAGAGAGTGCCAGGCAGAGGGTAGTGCCAGGCAGAGGGTGCCAGGCAGCGTTTCGCGGTTCTCCGCGCGAGCAGCTCATCCGCCAGTCATTTCGCCAGCCCTTTGACCGTGAACTCGCACGGGAAACTGACGGCCTCAGACACCTTCCGCCCATCGATCTGCGCCGGCAGAAACACCGTATGCAACAGGTTGTCTCTGCACGACCGCGCGAACGCCGGATGGCTGGGCGTCAACACTTCGATCGATGGCATCTCCACATGACCCATCGAATCCACGACGAACCCTAGATACACAACTCCCGTCACGCCTGCTTGATACAGGTCCGGTGGATACGTCAACGGCGGCGGCGGCGCTGACGATCGCAGGACATGCCGCGAACCATGTCCGCAGGTCTTGCCCATCACCACCGTCGTCATGACACGCAATGAATCTCGGCGATCGCATGGCCTCTGCCGTTGCCAGATGCGATCGGTCTCGTACACGACGTGCGCACTATCTGCCGGACGGATCGAATCACCGCGAAGCCCCGCGAGCACTTCGGGCGCTTGGGGCCCGAGATGATCCACGATGCCCCACGCGCCGTTGTACAGTGCGACCGCGACATCCGCGCCGTGGTTGGTGGAAAGCCGCGCGAGACGCATGTGGGCTCCGCTGTCGCCAAGCGCGGAGATGCCCCAGTACTTGAACGAGATATGCTCACTGTCCGGCGCGGCCGCCGGCGCCGGCGCCGCCGCGAGCGAGTCGGCCAGGATCGCGAACGTCGCCGAATCATGGAGTGCGTTGAATGTCCCACTGTCCGTTCGGACCGAGAGCGTCACCGGCCGCCCAGCCGGCCGCGTAAACGTGTACCGCGCCGATGGCGTCGTGATGATCACCCGCCGAACCACCAGCCCGGAGTCAGGCGCCTTCGAATCGAACGCCTCCTGCTGGCCACGGGCATCACTGGCGCCGAGCGTCACCGCCAGCGACACGCAGAGCATCCACGAAAGCCTTCTCAAAGCTTTGCTACACATCACTTCCCTCGCTGCCAGCTAGGACGCCGTAGCCCGTCAGGTCTTGCCGTCGCGTTGGCCGTTGGCGCGTGTGTTCCGGAGGAAGAGTTGGCGTTTCCCATACCACCAGGCTCCCCAACTGCCGACGACAAGCAGTAGACAAACGGCAAACGCAGCCTGAAAGAGAAGCGGCAGCTGCCGTGTGGCGGCGTGCAAAGTAACCAGCGGCGCGATCATCGTTGCGGCGAGGACGATGAAACCGCCCCACCAGGCCCATGGGCGGCGATACCAGACGCCGATCGCCAGAACGAGGTCCAGTATCGCGAACGCGACGTACATGGTGTGCCAGCGGGTTGGCAACGTCTGCGGCGCGTTGACAGCCGCGACGCCCGAGAAAATGGCGGCAGCCGCGAGAAACAGGGCGACGCCTTTCAGCTCCTCTGATGCACCTGCTGGATCGGCCGACGGTTTCTGTGGCGTTATGTCGCCTGGAGTGGTGAGCGCTCGCGTCATGACGTCAGAGAGCCAGGCGACGTCATTGCGGGCGAACCATTTTGCCAGAACGATGAAACCGATGCCTCCGGCCGGGAACAGCAACCCGAAGAGCGGCAACGATGCGGGGGTCCCGTTCGCCGAGCGAAGATCGCCCGCGACGAAAGCGACCGTGAACAGCGTTGCCATCGCGAGCCAGATCACCATGAAGATTCTGGTGTACACCGACATCGCGAAGTGGCCTGTGAGTACCGTTCGTCCATCCCGCGTCTCGAAGTGACCGGTGAAGAATGGGTTGAACGAGTTTCTCACCATGGGGATGACGCGTTGCAGGCGCACCTTATCGGGCGACACTTTGCCGACGGCCTGCGTTTGGTTGAGGGACAGCCCCCACCGGCTCGTCACTGCTGCGAGGCGTTGAACTGATTCGGCGATGCTGTAGTCGCTGCGGAACTCTGCAGGCGTCGATTCGAACAGCAGGTTTTTCAGCCAGTGCAGCATGTTCGCGTCTCTTTGCTAAACAGCGTTACGCGGCCAAGCACGCCTGACGGTATGGCCGAGCTCGCATGAGTGCAAGGAAACGAGACTCGGACCGTGCGGCCGGCCGCAAATTGTCACGCCGGCATTCATTAGATGATCAAATTAGGCGCATGATCACATTAGGCCCGCAGTGGCGTCGCGGCTAGCCGGTCAACTGCCCACCCTCCATCTGCTCGATCAGTCGTAGCAGCTCATTCGTTTCGAAGAGTTGGTTACGCTTTCCCGCTGTTGTCGGGTGCAACACGCCAGCTGCACAGAGCTCCTCGAGCGCTCGCAGTACGGTCGATCTGTCTCGACCCGTGGCTGACAGGAGAGCCGCAGCCGTCACGATCGGGTACGCGGGCAGCAGGTCGATGATCGTCCATGCCGCTGCATCCGAACGGATCGCTCGATGCGCTCGGAGGCGCTCCCGCCACGTTTCCTGGAGCGTCTCGACCTTGGCGACGTAGCGTTGCGCCAACAATGCGGATTGCCTTGCAGCTGCCGCGAAATACCCAATCCACTCGGCGACGTCGTCACCCCGGAATTGAGTCAAGCCCCCGATGTACCGGTCCTTTCGGGCTGCGAACATCAGACTGATGGGCGGTACGAACGTCTTCGCGAGCCCGCGGCGTCGAAGAATTACATGGATCAACGCCCGGCCAGTTCGGCCGTTACCATCCGCGAATGGATGAATGGTCTCAAATTGCGCGTGAACGATGGCGGCCTGCACGAGAGGTGAGAGCGTCTCGTCATTGAGATAGACGCAGAGATCCTCGAGTAGTGGCACCACGTGTTCTGGCGGCGGCGGGATGAATGCCGCACCACATGGGTTGTAGTCGTTGCCACCGATCCAGTTCTGCGTGGCGCGCACGACGCCCGGTTGACGGAAGTTGATGTCGCCTCTCATCAGCCGATCGTGGATAGCGGTGATGCTGTCCAGGCCGAACGGCCTGGTCGTCGCTGCCTCATCGACCGCGAGCTGCATCGCGTGGATATTGGCCAGCAGCCGTTCGGCATCGGGGCCGGCTTTTTTGTCGAGCGTTGCACGTGCCTCGGCGCGCGCGAGCCGAGGGACATCGATCTGCACGCCTTCGATCTTGGAGGACGCGATGGACTCGGTGCGGAGCAGGAGTCGCGCGAGCGGTGCTAGCGCGTGGTGACTGCTGCTATTGAGATCACGAATGGCGTGCTCCGCTTCGGAGACCGCGCCGACGGACTCGCTATCCAGGTGCACTGTCAGGTCTCCGAGTCTGGAGGGGACAAATGCCTGATACGGGCAGGTGGCCATGAACCGTCTCGGGACGTTGCCCGAGAGGTTCGCCGGCCACATCAGGTCGATGAGATGTCCTGGCATTGGCGTTCATCCGTTTGCCGACGTGGTTTGAGCTATCTGCAATCACCAATTGCCATAAATTGCACTTACGGCTTAAGTGCAATTAACTGTCCGAAAAATGACTCGTAACTTGCACTTAGGCAATAAGTGCAATTATATGTGGGATTTCGGTCCAGTTGGGTCTAAAACCAACCCATCCGGTGAGTAGTAAAGCGGGCTGTACCACTGACCCTGGGCGAGCCGCGTGTGGCTCCTAGTGACCCTTGCATTTCTGAGGTTAGTTAGCGAAAATGCGGCGAGGAGTTATTGGTATTGAAAAGCTGCCTTTTCGATAACTACCGTCCGACAGCGATCAGTGGATAATCATGGCTGATGAGCCCGGCAGGTCCCCGGATCCGACACCTCCATCCGACGACGGCGGAGCTGGCCGGGTCGCGCCTCTAGTCCGATTGGCCGCTGACGTGCCTGCGCCGATATCGGGTGTTGTGGTAAGTCGGGCGGACCAGAATCCGGCTCTCGTGTATCTCGCGTCGTTGGGGCCGAGTTCGAGGCGGACCATGCGGGGCGCGCTCGATACGATTGCGCGGTTGGTGTCCGGTGGTGAGGCGACCGCTGAGACACTTCCCTGGCACACGTTGCGGCGGCAGCATACGGCGGCGGTACGAGCGGCGTTGGCGAGCCGGTATGGGGTGCGGACCGCGAACCGAATGCTGGCGGCGTTGCGTGGAGTGTTGCGGGAGAGTGTGGAGCTGGGGCTGATGGACGCGGAGAGTTTTCAGCGTGCGTCGCGGATCAAGACCATCCGTGGGAGGCCGGAGCCGGCGGGGCGGGCGCTCGAGCGCGAGGAGCTGCGGGCGTTGTTCGCGAGTTGCGTCGGCGGCGACGCATGCGCGGCGATCGATGTGCGGGATGCGGCGTTGTTGGCGGTACTGTATGGCGCCGGGTTACGGCGCGCGGAGGTCGTGCAGCTCGACGTCAGCGATCTCGCAATGGAGTCTGGCGCGCTGGTCGTACACGGCAAGGGAAACAAGGTGAGACTCGCCTACGTGCCGGAGAGTGGTCGGCCGTTGCTCGCGACGTGGGTGGCGCGGCGCGGAGGCGAGGCGGGGCCGTTATTTCTGCCGGTGCAGAAGGATGGCGTGATCGTTACGCGGCGGTTGACCGAGGGGGCGATCTACAAGATTCTGGAGAGGCGGGCTCGCGTCGCTGGCGTGCCGCACTTCTCGCCGCATGATTGCCGGCGGACGTTTATTGGCGATTTGCTCGACGCCGGAGCCGATATGAGTACCGTGAAGGAACTCGCGGGGCACACGAGCATCGAGACGACCGCGCGGTATGATCGGCGCGGGGAGCGAGCGAAGCGGAGTGCGGCGGATCTGTTGCGGTTCCCGGGGCCGTAGTCCGCCTGAGCCAAAGTCCCAGTCACGTTGTTTGACGAGGTTCAGCGGTCATCCCAGCAACAGCTGTCGATGGCCACTTCAAGAGCAGCCACGACGTGGTTAGGTCGCCCTGAGACTCAGGCAATGACGGCGCCGACGCCGCCCACTTACAGTCCATGCGTTACACGTATTATGCGTGCGTCAGCTTTGTTAATCTCAATCTCTGCTACGCCGCCTTCGTTCCCAGGCGGGAGGGTGCCAGTCACTGTCCAGATAGTATCATGCAACGTGGCTCTTAGGGGCTTCTCAGATTCAATCTGATCTCGCCCGTACCGTCGAACCAGAACTGACTCGGCAATACGAATGGCGGTTAGCTCGTCAGGCACATACTGCGCTGATTCAGCTGCCACGTCGGTGGTGTGGGCTCCTGTGATAGCCGATCGCTTATCGGGACTGCGTTTCGATTGGCAAGCGGTTGCCAACACTAGTGACAGGGCGACGGTCCAGCGAGTGGTAGCCATGTGCCTCCTCAATAATTGTATGGCGGAAGCTGGCCAATTTGAGTCACAGGACCGTTCTGTTTTCGCGAAGGATCTGGATCGTACCGGAGGATGCGTCCTGCTGGCGTCAACAGGTAGTTTGTTTTTTGCGCATCGTCAGCCAGTTGCTTATCGCCAGACGCCCGAGAAATGCTCCGCGTCGTAATCTTGACTTTCGAGATCTGGGTGACTGTGATACACCGCCGTCACATCAGGGCCGTTCGGGACGACGTCGACATGCGTTTTCCCTCCGCTACGAGGATCGTCATATCGATAGCCGCCCGTGCTGTTCGACAGTATCTCACCGCCATATTCGACATATTGCACCCCTATCTGTTTTCTCACATCTCGGAGGGCCGCCTTTGCAGCGGCGTCTTGGGTAGCGCAGGGGGGATCGAAAAAGGTCAGGACTTGACCTTCCCCCCGCTTGAGGAGCAGTTATTACGGGCCGGGTGAACGGTTCGCGTGAGCGAAGTCTCGCGCAAACCCACTGGGAGTTGCACCAGCAAGTCCGCTGTGTGGACGCGCGCTGTTGTAGTCCCGGCGCCAATGTTCGATCTGGTGTCGCGCATC